>Ga0209990_10000302_pt1 | contig 50330 bp, 36 predicted proteins | sample NOAtaG_6_FD_187304 | JGI IMG/M metagenome (GOLD analysis project Ga0209990, IMG submission 187304) | Freshwater lake microbial communities from Lake Erie, under a cyanobacterial bloom - NOAA_Erie_Diel5S_2200h metaG (SPAdes) (version 2) | ecosystem: Environmental > Aquatic > Freshwater > Lake ...
CACCAGCACCAGCGGGTCAGACCTGCAGGGCATGCGCGGCAACCTCTCCCGGCGCTACGCCCTCGGGGCGAACATCAATGCCAGCTCCACCTCGGGCTGGAACGCCGGCGCGGGGTTCGTGCCCGTGGGGACCTCCAGCACACCCTTCACCGGAAAACTCGAGGGCCTTGGACACACCATCACCGGACTCACCATCAATCGGCAATCCTCGGACTACGTGGGACTGTTCGGATCGACCAGCACAGGCAGCAGCATCGCCAACGTGGGCCTGGTGGGCGGCAGCGTGCGGGGCAACAGTTACGTCGGCGCGCTGGTGGGCTACAACATCTCCCCGGTGAGCCACAGCTATGCCACCGCTAACGTCACTGGCGCCTTAGGCTTTGCCGGCGGGCTGGTGGGGGCCAATGGCGGCACGGTGACCCACAGCTACGCCACTGGCCAAGTGTCCGTCCCTTTCTACGCGGGCGGACTCGCGGGTCTAAATAACGGCACAGTCACCCACAGCTACGCTACCGGCAGGGTCTCGGGCGGAAGCTATTTGGGAGGGCTGGTGGGGTGGAGCATGGGCCCGGTGATGAACAGCTATGCCACCGGTAATATAACGGGCAACGTAACCCTTGGCGGGCTGGTGGGTTTTCAAACCTTCAACGCGCTGAGCGACAGTTACGCCACGGGAGGCGTCACGGGCTCTAGCCGATTGGGCGGGCTGGTGGGGTGGAGCTCCAACACGGCGACCACAATTAGTAACAGCTACGCCATCGGCAGCGTGACTGGCGCCACCGAGACCGGCGGGCTGGTTGGATTCAATGAGGGCGCTATCCTCACCAACAGCTTCTGGAACACCCAGACCAGCGGCCAGTCCTCCAGTGCAGGCGGCACCGGCCTGAGCACCGCCCAGATGCGCGACCCCGCCAGCTTCACCGGCTGGGACCTCAGCGGGGTCTGGAGCCTGCAGAACGCGGCGCGGCCTTTCCTGCGCAGCTTCCAGCAGCCCCTCACCGCCACCGTGGGCAATGCGAGCTTCACCTACAACGCCAACGCCTACGCCGGCACCCCGTCCATCACCTACTCGGTCGCCGGCTTCACGCCCGGAGGCACGCCCGTGTTCGACTACGGCGCGGAGCCGAAGAACGCGGGCACCTACGCCATCAACGTCTGCTGCCTGTCCACCCAGCAGTACGCTGCCACCGTCACGCCCGGGACGCTCACCATCAACAGGGCGCCGCTCACGGTGTCGAACATCACCGCCCAGAACAAGACCTACGACAGCAACACCTCCGCCACGCTACTCACCTCCGGTGCCACCCTGTCCGGGCGCATCGGCTCCGACGATCTGAGCGTCTCCGGCACCGGCACCTTCGACTCCGCCAACGTCGGCACCAGCAAAACGGTCACCCTCTCTGGCCTGAATCTCGGCGGCGCCGCCGCGGGCAACTACGTGCTGGCTGCCGTCGGACAGCAGGCCAGTACCACCGCTGTCATCACCCCGGCGCCGCTCACCATCCAGGGCGCCACTGCCAGCACCACCTACACCGCGAGCGCCCGGACCAACACCTTCACCGCCTCCGGCCTGCTGGGCTCGGACAGCGTCTCCAGCGTGAGCGGGCGCGCCTCCGGCACCAGCGCGGGCACGTATCTCGACACCCTCTCCGGCGCCACCGGCACCGGGCTGGGCAACTACTCCATCACCTACGTCAACGGCGCCCTCACCATCACCCCGGCGCCGCTCACCATCACCGGCGCCAGCAGCACCTCCACCTACACCGCTGGCGCCCAGACCAACACCTTCACCGCCTCCGGCCTGCTGGGCTCGGACGGCGTCGCCAGTGTGAGCGGGCGCGCCTCCGGCACCAACGCGGGCACGTATCTCGACGCCCTCTCCGGCGCCACCGGCACGGGGCTGGGCAACTACACCATCACCTACGTCAACGGCGCCCTCACCATCACCCCGGCGCCCCTCACCATGCCGCAGCCCGCACCCAACGCCAACGATAGGGCGCAGATCGATATCAGAAGACTCACCAGCGTGCCCGATGCAGTGCGCCTGGAGGTCACACCATCATTCGTCTTCAGGCTGGTCTTGCCTCTGGTCCCGCCACGAGAGCAGCCCTTGTCCACCTTGCCACAGACGCATCCGGGCTTCTGATCCGGATCATCGGTGCGTCATGCCCACCCCTCCCGGAGGAGCGCAGGCTCAGGCAGTGCGGATGTCCAGTACCTTGAGGCAAAGCAGCTTGCACGGTGGCTCAATCGCCCTGGGAGCGGCAGTCTTTGGCGGTACCATCATGGTTGAGCCTCAGGCGGCGGCCGGCCCGCAGCCCTCGTCTTCAAGGAGAAACACGGCACCATGAGCATCGCACCCGAGTCACGGCAACGCCTTGCCGACGCCCTGCGCCACCGCCGCTCCGAGCTGCTGGCGCAGGTGCGCGCGGAACTGGCGGCCTCCGATGAGCAGCATCTGGCAGACCTGGCAGGCAAAGTCCACGACGCGGGGGATGAGTCGGTGGCCGATCTGCTGGCCGACCTGGATGCGGCCCGCATGGACCGGCAGGTGGAGGAACTGCGCCACATTCAGCAGGCCCTGGCACGTATGGTCGAGGGCAGCTACGGGGTATGCGGCGATTGCGGCGAGAACATCGCGCTGGCACGCCTTGAGGCCCAGCCCGCCGCGAGCCGCTGCATCGCCTGCCAGGATCGCCACGACCACGCCTCCGGCGCTGCTGCCGCGCCGCGCCTGTGAGAGCGGCACGGATGCGCCGCGCGGCGCGCGACCGCCTCCCCTGCCCCACGATGATCCACGACCTGCTCATCGCCCAGAAGCCCCGGCCCCAGGGCTTCGAATTCCACTACGCCGAGGCCTCCACGCCCGAGCGCGCGCTGTGTGGCGAGGCGGTGAGCCCGACCCAGATTCCGCCTGCCTTCTACGGCGTGGACTCGGCCATCGAAGGACGCTGGTGCCTGCGCTGCGAGACACTGCAACGCCGTGCCGCGGCGCTGGCCTTCAAGGTGCCGGAGGCCGACGGCGACGCGCCCTGCGTGTAGCGGCGCCCTTCAGAACAGACCCGAGCGCTCCAGGGCCTCGACCGCGCTGCGCGACCAGGCGCGGATGATCTGCGTCTCCACACCGGGGTTGTGGTACCAGTCCCCCAGCCGCTCCACGCGGCCCATGATTTTTTCTGCGGCAAAAAAGGCGCTGCGCTCGCGCCCCAATTGCTCGGCGTCGCGACGGTCGATGAGGAAGGCCGCGAAGTCCATGCCAGCGCACGATTCGAGCCGCTGCACCTGCTCGTCGGTGTCGCCGCGGTCAGTGATGCCGCCGTAGCAGGCCCCCACCACGCGCTCCATCTCCGCCGGGCCGCCCTGGCGGTAGCTGGCCACCACGGCGCCCACGGCAGCCTCGATGTTGGCGTCGTGGTCCCAATCGGCGCCCCGCGCGGGGGCAGCGCACACAACGAGCAGGGCGCCCGTTGCCACCAGCATGTCGAGCTTCATCCGGGTCTCCCGCGGGGCATGTCTACCCCCGGCCGGAATGCCGGGGGCAACGCCCCCCGTACAGTGCCACCCGCCGGGCCGGCATGCAAACACCCGCAGAGCGCGGGCCGTTCCCGCCACGCGGCCTGTGGCTTCCCTGTCCGGGGACGCCCTGGCAGCGCACGCGGAGCCCACCGCCTGCTGTTTCAACCCTCCACCTTGAGCACGGTGAATCACCCACAGTCCGCCCTGCCGCGCCAGGGACGGCGCACCAAGGCCGTGCGCCCCCCCGCGGCGCACGGCCACCGCCCGGTGCGCATCGCTGCGGCGGCAGACTTGCCGCGAGCGTTGAACTCCCTGATACAACGAAGCTTTACCCCACGGTCCTGGTCCGGGCATCATCCCTGCGTCACTGCAGCGTCGCAGTCGCATACCATCGATTATCCGAACACCTTGAACAGGCGCGCGGCGCACGCCGCCACGAGCCATCCCGCCCCAACCCTCCCCAAGGAAGACCCCATGGCCAGGAAGGATTACGAAAACAGCGATGCGTATCAGGACGACGTGAAGCAACTGCACAGCATGGGCTACGCGCAGGAGTTGTCGCGGCGCATGGGCGGGTTCCAGAACTTCGCCATCTCGTTCTCGATCATCTGCATCCTGGCCGGTGGCATCACGGCCTTCCCGCTCTCCCTCAGCGCCACCGGCGGCGCGAGCGTGGGTTTCGGCTGGCCCCTGGCGTGCCTGTTCGCCCTGCTGGTAGCCGCGGCCATGGGACAGATCGCCTCCTCCTATCCCACCGCGGGCGGCATCTATCACTGGTCCTCGCTGCTCGGCGGACGCGGCTACGGCTGGGTAGCCGCTTGGTTCAACCTGCTGGGCCTGCTGTTCGTGGTGTCGTCGGTGAACTTCGGCGTGTTCCTGCTGTTCCGCGACCTGTTCCTCGGGGAAGTGCTGGGCCTGGACATCAAGGCCATGGGGTGGGTGACCGAAGGCGCCTTCGATTCGGGCTGGTGGATCCAGACGCTGTTCATCGCCGCGCTGACGGTGACCCAGGCGACCCTCAACCACGTGGGCATCCGCGCCACCACCATCCTCACCGACTTCAGCGGCTACCTTATCTTCGTGGTGGCGGTGCTCCTGACCCTCGGCCTGCTCGCCTACGCCCCGTCGCTCGACTTCAGCCGGCTGTTCACCTTCTCCAACTTCTCCGGCGAGGCCGGCGGCAGCGTCTGGCCCACGGCGATGCAGAGCACCATGGCCGTGTTCATGCTCGGGCTGCTGCAGGGCGTCTACACGGTGACGGGCTTCGACGCCTCGGCCCACACGGCCGAGGAAACACGCAATGCGTCCCGCGAGGCGCCCCGCGGCATGATCCACTCCGTGTTCTGGTCGTTCCTGTTCGGCTACGTGATGCTGTGCGCCTTCATCCTGGCCATGCCCAGCGTCGAAGAGGGCGCCAAGCAGGGCTGGAACGCCTTCCCGTGGCTGATGAACGAGTCGGCCATGCCCAAGGTGTTCAAGGACATCCTGATCATCGGCATCGTGGTGGCCAACTACATCTGCGCGCTGGCCGGCCTCACCTCCACCTCCCGGATGATGTACGCCTTCGCGCGTGACGGCGGCCTGCCCTTTTCCAAGTCTCTCGCCCACGTCAGCCGGCAGTACCGCACGCCCGCCAACGCCATCTGGTGGGCCGGCATCCTGTCGGTGGTCGCCACCCTCTACGGCGACGCCTTCGTGGTGCTGTCCACCGGCTGCGCGGTGTTCCTGTACATCTCATACATCCTGCCGATCGCCGCGGGACTTCGCGCCGAGATGAAGGGCCGCTGGGCGCACAAGGGGCCCTTCAACCTCGGCGCCGCCTCCCGGGTTGTGTCGGTGCTGGCCGTGATCGGCGCGGCCATCCTCGTGGTGGTGGGGATCCAGCCGCCCAACGAAAAGGTGGGCTATCTCACCGCCGGGATGCTGCTGGCCATGGCCATCATCTGGGCGGCGTTCGAGTCGCGCCGCTTCAAGGGCCCGCCCATCGGCGACATGGTGGCCCAGCGGCGCAAGGAGATCGAGGCCACCGAGAAGGCGCTCGACGCCTAGCACGCGAATTCCGGCCGCGGACGGGGCCATTGCCCCGTCCATTTTTCGTAGGATGCGCCCATGCAATGCGACGTGGCCATCATCGGCGGCGGGGTGGTGGGCCTCGCCATCCTGCGCAGGCTGTCCATGGGCGGGGTCACCGCCGTGCTGCTCGAGAAGGGTGCCGACATCCTGTCGGGAGCGAGCAAGGGCAACAGCGCTCTGCTGCATACCGGTTTCGACGCCCCGCCCGGCAGCCTCGAGCTCGCCTGCATGCGCGCGGGCTACGCTGAGTACCTCGAGATTCGGGAGCGCCTCAACCTGCCCCTGGTGGAGACCGGCGGCCTGGTGGTGGCGTGGACGCCGGCCGAGGCCGCACGCCTTCCGGCCATCCTCGCGCAGGCTCACGGCAACGGGGTGGTAGACGCCGCCCTGATGGATGCGCCGGCGCTCCACGCGCGCGAACCGGGCCTGGCGCCGGGCGCGCTCGGAGCCGTGCTGGTGCCCGGCGAGCACGTCATCGACGGCTGGTCCGCCCCGCTCGCCTACGCCCACCAGGCAATGGCCCACGGCGCGGCCATCCTGCGCGGCTGCACGGTGGAGGGCGGCGAGCGCGAGGGCGATGCCTGGGTGCTGGCCACCAGCCGCGGCGAGGTGCGCGCGCCGGTGGTGATCAACGCCGCCGGTCTGTATGCCGACCACGTGGAGCGCATCGCGCGCACGCCGCCCTTCACGATCCGGCCGCGCAAGGGACAGTTCGTGGTGTTCGACAAGACGGCGTGGCCGCTCGTGAACGCCATCATCCTGCCGGTGCCTACCGAGCGCACCAAGGGCGTGCTGGTGTGCCGCACGGCCTACGGCAACGTGCTGGCCGGCCCCACCGCCGAAGATGTGGACGAACGCGAATCGCCCACGGTGGACGAGGCGGTCCTCGAGTGGCTGGTGCGCAAGGCACGGGCGCTCGTGCCCGGGCTGGCCGGCCACGGTGTCAACGCGGTGTACGCGGGCCTTCGCCCCGCCACCGAATCCAAGGACTACCGCATCGAGGCGCTAGCCGACCGAGGCTGGATCACGGTGGCTGGCATCCGCTCCACCGGGCTCACCGGCTCCCTGGGCATCGCCTCTCACGTGGCAGGGCTGTACGCGCGGCACTTCGGAGCCCTGCGCGAGGCGCCGGTGCCAGTGTGGACGCCGGTGCCCAACCTGTGCGAGACAGGTCAACGGCCCTGGCAGGCCGCCGCCCCCGGCGAGGTCGTCTGCCACTGCGAACTGGTGACGCGCCACGAGATCGAGGCCGCCCTTTCGGGCCCTCTGCCCGCCGGCGACCTGGGCGGCCTGAAACGGCGCACCCGCTGCCTGATGGGGCGCTGCCAGGGCTTCTACTGCGGCTGGCGGGTGATGCAACTCGCCGCCGGGAGGCTCCCGGACGCCTGCGCCGAGCCCCTGGCCCCATGAGCGCGCACGAGGTGATCATCGTGGGCGGCGGCCCGGCCGGGCTGGCGGCGGCCGCCGAACTGCACCGGCTGGGCATTCGCGACACCGTGGTGCTCGAGCGCGAGCAGCACGCTGGCGGCGTGCCGCGCCACTGCCGGCACCGGGGCTTCGGCTGGGTGGAGTTCCGCCGCATTCTCACAGGGCCGGCCTACGCCCAACGGCTGCTGGAACACGCGGCCGGTGCAGTGGTGCGCACCGGCACCACCGTCACGGCCATCGGGTCGGGCGGAGCGGTGCAGGTGGCGGGGCCCGGCGGCCGCGAGACGCTGCGCGCGGCGCGCGTGCTGCTGGCCACGGGCGCGCGCGAGACGCCGCGCGCCGCACGGCTGGTGTCGGGCACACGCCCATGGGGCGTGTTCACCACGGGCACGCTGCAGCAGATGGTCTACCTGGCCGGACTGCGGCCGTGCCGGCGCGCGGTGGTGGTGGGAAGCGAGCTGGTGGCCTTCTCAAGCCTGCTCACCCTGCGCCACGCGGGCGCGCGCGCCGTGGCCCTGCTGGAGGAGTCGGGCACCGTGCTGGCGCCAGGGCCGGCCCGGTTGGTGGCGCGCGCGGTGTTCGGCACGCGGGTGATCACCGGCGCCCGCGTGGTGGCCATTCAGGGTGCGCCACGGGTCACGGGTGTGGAAATCGAGCACCCGGGCGGGCGCGAGACCATTGCCTGCGACGGCGTGGTGTTCAGCGGCCGCTTCGTGCCGGAAACAGCGCTGCTGCGGCCGAGCCATCTTGAGGTGGACCCCGGCTGCGGCGGCCCGGTGGTGGACCAGTACGCGCGCACCACGGATCCCATCTATCTGGCCGCAGGCAACCTGCTGCGGCCGGTGGAGGCCTCCTGGACCGCCTGGGCGGAGGGCCGCGCCGCGGCCCGGGTAATTGCCGCGAGCCTGCGAGGCACCCTGCCAGAGGCGCATCACCACACCCGCCTCGAACCCGCCGGCAGCGTGCGCTACATCTCGCCACAGCGCATTGCCCACCCTGCACCGCTGCCGGCGGCGCTGCCGTTCAACCTGCGCGTGGACCACCCGCTGCGCGGCCGCCTGCGGGTGATGGCGGACTCCCGCGAGCTGTGGGGCGAGCGGCGCACGCTCCTGCCCGAGCGCCGCGTGCTGCTGCCTCTGCCCGCCGGGCGCATGGCCGCGGTGGCGGAGGCGATGGTGGAGGTGGCGGACCCGGTCGCGCTCTGACCCCTTCGCGGGGCAGAATCGCGGTAACGGACAACGCAATCACGGACCCATCCCCATGTCGGAAGAGGAAGACCACCCGCGCTTCGTGGTGGCGATCGACCAGGGCACCACGGCCACCAAGGCACACCAGCTGTTTCTCGACGGCGAGTTCCAGCCTGTGGCCTCCCTGGAGCACCGCCAGATCTATCCCCAGCCCGGCTGGGTGGAACACGACCCTGTGGAGCTGCTTGCCAAGCTGCGCCAGTGCCTGGACTACGCCCAGGGCGCCGACGCCGTGGCCCTGGACAACCAGGGCGAGACAGTGGTGGCCTGGAATGCCGACACCGGCGAGCCGGTGTGCAACGCCATCGTCTGGCAGGACAACCGCACCCGCGAGGCCCTCGACCGGCTCAAGGCCGACGGCGCCGAGGCCCTCACCCTGGAGCGCGCCGGGCTGCCGCTGGATCCCTATTTTTCCGCCTCGAAGCTGCGCTGGATTCTCGACCACGTACCGGCCGCCAGAACGCTGGCAAACACCGGCCGGCTGCGGCTGGGCACGAGCGATGCCTTCTTCCTCGACAGGCTGTGCGGCAGATATGCCACCGACGTCACCACGGCCTCGCGCACCAGCCTCATGAACCTCGCCACCGGACAGTGGGACCCGGAGCTTTGCCGGCTGTTCGGGGTGCCCATGGAGCTGCTGCCCTCCATTGTGCCCACGGTGCACGAGCACGGCGTCATCCGCGGCACGCGCCTGCCGCTGGTGGCCAGCGTGGTGGACCAGCAGGCGGCCCTCATGGGCCACGGCTGCCACGCGCCCGGCGACGTGAAGATCACTTTCGGCACGGGCGCCTTCGCCCTCGCCCTGTCTGGAGAAGCGCCCGTGCGCGGCACCGGCGCGGGCATCCTGCCCACCGTGGCCTGGCGCATTGGCGCGCGCACCACCTACGCAATCGACGGCGGCGTCTACAACGCCGGCTCGGCCCTCGACTGGGCGAAGCGGCTGGGACTGTTCTCCACCTTCCGCGAACTGCGCGAGATCGGCGGCACCCCGGCGCTGGAGCGCGGGCTGGTGTTCGTGCCGGCGCTCTCGGGGCTGGCGTGTCCCTACTGGGACCGCAGCGCGGCCGGCATGTGGCTCGGCATGGGCCTGGACACGAGCGCCACCGATCTGCTGCAGGCGCTTCTGGAAGGCGTGGCGCTGCGCACAGCGCAGGCCCTGGCTGCCCTGGACCGGCACGTGCCCCTGAAGGCGCAGGTGTCCGTGGACGGCGGACTTTCGCTCAACCCCTATTTCTGCGAGTTCCTGGCCCGCGCGCTGGGTCGCACGGTGGTGGTGCCATCCACCCCGGACCTCACCGGGTTGGGCTGCGCGCAGTTCGCCTTCGTGGGCGCGGGCCACGGGCCGGTGGAGACGCTCCCGCCAGTGGCGCCGCCGGACCGGGTGGTGCACCCCGAAGCTCCGCTGCCTCCCGAGATGCACGCGCGCTTCGCGGAAGCCGTGTCGCGCACCCGCGGCTGGCGCGCCGCCTGACTCCCGACGGCGGCCCTGCTGATGGCCAGCGCCCGCGACGTCCTCCTGCTGGGCCTGGACTTCGGCTCCACCACCAGCAGCCTGCTGCTCGCCTCGGCGCGGCTGGAGGCCGGCGGGGCCGGTGGTCGCTCTGCCCTGGGCACGCCCGTGGTGCGCTTCCAGCCCGATCCTGTGTTCACGCCCTACCGCGCCGAGGTCATCGACGAACTGGCGCTGGCGGAGCAGATCGATGCGTGGCTCGCGCCCGCAGGCGTGGGTCCGGAAGAATTGTTCGCCACCGGCTGCCTCGTCACGGGCCTGGCCGCGAGCCGGTCCAACGCGGCCGCCATCGCAGCACTGGTGGAACGGCGCTTCGGCGAGGGCGTGATCGCGCGCGCCGACGACCCCTGCCTCGAATCCTGGCTCGCCTTCCTGGGCAGCTGCGAGTGGCTGTCCCGGGCCGAGCCGGCGCGCGCCGTGCTCAACCTTGACATCGGTGGCGGCACCACCAACCCGGCGCTGGGACGCGGCGGCGCGGTGCTGGCCACGGGCTCGTGCTTCGTGGGTGCGCGCCATTTCCGCTTCGCGCCGGGCAGCTACCGCCTGGCTGGCCTGTCGGCCTGGGGCGAGCGGCTGGCGGGGGCCCTGGAGGTGGACGCGCGCCCGGGCGAGGAAATGCCCGAGGCCGCGCGCAGCCGGGTGCTGGATGCGTTCATCAGTGCGCTGGAAGCCATGGCCAGCGGCGCACAGGACTTTTTCGCCACGCCGCCCGGCAGCCTGCTCGCTCAAGTGCCCTTCACTCCGGGCACCCTGCCCGCGGACACGGTGCTCGCCTTTTCGGGAGGCGTGGGCGAGCTGGTCTACCGCCTGGCAGCTGGCGAGGCAGTGCCCGGCACCACCCACTATGGCGACCTGGGCATCGACCTGGCCCGTCGCATCGTCGCGTCGCCGCGTCTGTCGCGCCACCTGCGCAGCCACGTGCCCGAGCACCGCGGCCGCGCCACCGTCTACGGCATCACCCTGCACGCCACCGAGGTGTCCGGCACCAGCGTGCACCTGCCCGACGCGGCCTGGCTGCCCTTGCGGGACCTGCCGGTGGTGGCACGCATCGGGCCCGGAAGCACGCCGGCCGAGCTTGCCGCCGCGGCCAGCCTCGCTGCCCGGCGCCCGGCGGGCGCCTGCCTGCAGCTGGTGGACGACGCGGGTCTCGGACGAGATGCCCTGCGCCACTTCGCCGCCCGCCTGGCCGCCGCGTTCTCGGCCCTGCCGTCCACCCAGCCCGTGGTGCTGCTGTGCGCTGGCAACCACGGCAAGACCCTGGGCAGCTATGCCAGCGACTGGGGACGCCGCGGGCCGCGCCTGATCGTGATCGACGAATTGCCCGACCGCAGGGCACACTTCTGCAACCTGGGCCGCCCGCGCCACGGCGTGGTGCCGGTGTCCTTCTACGGGGTCGGCTGACCGGCGCCCGCGACGGAGCTACGCCATGCATGCCCCCACACCCCTTGCCCGCATCGCCGTGCCACCACCGCGGCCGGACGAGACCTACACCACCACGGTGCTGGAGCGCCGCTTCGCCTTTACCGGCCTGAAGGCACTGCTCGGCGCGGCAGACCTGTCCAAGGCCGGCGACCGCGTGGCTGGGCTGGCGGCGCCCGACGAGGTCACGCGCGAGGCGGCGCGCGCGATTCTTTCGGATCTCACGCTTCGCCACCTGCATGAGCGCCCGCTCACCAATGCGCGCGGTGAGGTGGACAGCGTCATGCGCGTGAACTACGACATCGACCAGGCGCAGTTCGAGGCCGTGGCCGGTCTCACGCTGGGCGAACTCAAGGATCGCCTGCTGGCGGCATCGCCAGCGGCGGTGGCCGCCATCGGCCGCGGCCTCACGGGGGTGATGGCCGCCGCGTTGGCCAAGCTCATGGACGTGCACGAGCTCATCCTCGTGGCGCGCAAGCTCAAGCCCTCGGCGCGGGCGCGCACCCTCACCGGGGTGCGCGGCACGCTGTCCTCGCGGCTGCAGCCCAACCACCCGGCCGACAACCCCGACGGCATCGCGGCGCTCATCTACACCGGCCTGTCCATGGGCACGGGCGACATGCTGATCGGCATCAACCCGGCCATCGACACGGTGGACAACGTGGATGCCCTGCTGCGGCTCGCCGACCGCATCCGCCGCGCGCTCGAGGTGCCCACCCAGATCTGCGTGCTGTCGCACGTGAAGACCCAACTGGCCTGCCTCGAGCGCGGCGCGCCCGTGGAGATCCTTTTCCAGAGCCTCGCCGGCACGGAGCGTGTGCTCACCGGCGAGTTCGACTGCACGGTGGAACTGCTCGACCGGGCCTACCAGGAGATGGCATCCCGCGGCGCGCTGGCCGGCTCGGCGGAGAACTGGATGTACTTCGAAACCGGCCAGGGCAGCGAGCTCACCTACGGCAAGCACGAGGGCATGGACATGACCACCTGCGAGGCGCTGTGCTACGGCCTCGCGCGCCGCTGGCGGCCCTACATGGTGAACAACGTCACCGGCTTCATCGGGCCCGAGACCCATCTGGACAACTTCGAGATGATCTTCTCGAACCTGCAGGACCACTTCATGGGCAAGCTGCTGGGCCTGCCCATGGGCATGGCGCCGTGCTACACGCTGCACTCGCGCACCGGCATCGAGGGCCACCAGATGGCCACCCAGCTGCTGGCCGCCGCGGGCGCCAACTTCTTCATGGACGTCTACCTCACGGCCGACCGCATGCTCGCCTACTTCGACACCTCGGGCCATGACGACCAGACCCTGCGCGAGGTGCACGGCCTGAAGCCCGCGCCCGAGTACCTGCGCTGGGCGGTGGCGCGCGGCATCTTCGCCGAGCAGGCCGACGGCACGGTGGAGCGCGGACCGAACTGGGGCAACCCCCGGGTGTTCGTGGCCTCGGAGGCCGAGTGGCAGCGGCTGCTCGCAAGCCTGCCTGCGGCCCACGGCCACGACAACGTCGGGCCTCGCCCGGCCAACCACGTCTCGCGCCGCCTGCGGGCCAATCTCGCTGTGGCGCGCGAAGCCATCCACGCCGAGCTGGACCTGCCGGTGGTTGAAGGCATCGCGCTTCGCTGGCTGCGCACCGCCGCGGCCGACAAGGCGTCGCACCTCAACGACCCGGAACTGGGAACGCGCCTGGACGATGAGCTCCGCCGCCACCTCTCACCCGAGGGCGCCGATGTGCAGATCGTGATCTCCGACGGCCTCTCGGCGGAGGCGATCCACCACAACGTGCCCGATATGCTGCCGGTGCTCATGGATGGCCTGCGGGCGCGCAACCTGCGCCTCGGCCAGCCCATCGTCGCGCCGCTGGGGCGCGTGAAACTCGCCGAGGCGGTGGCCGAGGCATTGCAGAGCAGGCTCGTGATCATGCTCATCGGCGAGCGCCCGGGCGGCGATGCCCTCGCCTCGCGCAGCATGTCCGCGTACATGGCCTACCGCATCGAGGACGGGCACGTGCTCGAGCACGCGGTGCGCGTCAGCGGCAACCCGCACATCCGCTACGAGTACACCGTGGTGTCCAACATCTACGCGGGCGGGCTGCCACCGCTGGAGGCGGGCAGCGTGGTGGCCGAGAAGGCCGCCCGCATCCTCGATCGGCGCGCGGCCGGCAACCGCCTGGAATCCCTGATGCGGGAGGGGTGAAAATTGTCCTGGACGAGGCGGCCTCGAAGCCGGCTTCTTCGCAGAGTTTCCAGGGGTTGTACGGCCCGTCGCTGGACAAAGAAAAATCCGGTCGACGCCCGCCCCGGCAGGGAAGTATGCTGCCCTCGGCGCGAACGTTCCGGCGCCATGTGACAGCGGTCCAGCGAGGGGGGGGCCGGCACATGATGCAATCATCGGACGAGGATTCCGGTTCCCGCGATTGCGGGAATCTGTCGCGTGGCGCCGATGGCGTGAGCCACGCCCCCGGTTCAGGCAGCGCCGCGGAGCGGCACGCCTGCGAGCAGGCTTTGCTGGATGCGCTCTCCCGCCAGCAACTCGGACGGCTCCTGGCCACCATCGAAACGGAGGTGGTGCCTCGCCTGGTGGACGCCCACCGGCGCGTGGGCAACGCCGAGGCCCTGCACCAGTTCCACAGCCACACCGCACCCGAAGGCGCGGTGGATCACCTGGTGGCGTTGCTGCTGCGCGACCGCGTTGCCGAGGCGGCCGTATGGCTGGAAACCCTGGTGGACGACGGCACCTCCGTGGAAGCGGTGTACCTGGCCATCCTCCAGCCGGCGGCGCGCCGCTTCGGAGAGCGCTGGGAGCAGGACACCTCCGACTTCGCCCAGGTGACCATCGCCCTGTGGCGCCTGCAGGAACTCATGTACGGCCTGCACGCGGCCTTCCTCGACGACGCCATTCCCGACGTGCAGGTACGCCGCATCCTGCTTGCGCCCGCCGCGGGCTCGCAGCACACCTTCGGCATGCTCATGGTGGCGGAGTTTTTCCGCCGCGCCGGCTGGGGCGTGTGGGGCGATCCCACCGCCTCCGAACGGGAAGTCGCCGCCGCGGTGCGCGAAGAGTGGTTCGACGTGGTGGGCATTTCCCTGGGCATCGCGGACCACCTGCCTCTGGCCGCCAGCACGGTGCGCGCGGTGCGCAAGGCCTCGCGCAATCCCGACGTGGTGATTCTGTTGGGGGGCCCGGCGATGCTGCGCAACCCCCAATTCGTGACCGTGGCGGGCGCCGACACCATGGCCGTGGATGCCGCCGAAGCCGTGGCGGTGGCGGAGCGCCTGGTGCCGCACCCCCCACCGGCAAGCGCGGCCAACTAGCCCGCCTCGAACCCCACCACGACGCGCGCCTGCACCCAGGCGGCCAGCGCGGCACCCAGGTCGAAACGCTCATCGGCCGCAAGCGCCGCCTCCAGGCAGCGGGCCAGCGTAAGCCCCGCCTTCGCCGCCGCCAGGAACGCGTGCGGGCCTGCCTCCACCGGAACCGCCACGGCAAGCCACCGGGGACGCTGCACCAGCGCGTGGTGCGGGCCGGGCGCGAAGCGCACCTCCAGCGGACCGGTGTGCTCGGGCTGGTGCACCGCCCAGATGCGCGCCACCGGGTAGGCAGACGAGACCATGGCGCAGGCCGGATGCAGCCGCAGGCGAAGGCTTGCCTGGACATGCGCCGGCACGGCAGCGAGCGCCGCCGGATCGAGGGGCGGCGGCTCGGCGGCGTAGTGGGCGCGGTGCAGCGCCCACTCCAGGCGCGCCACGTCAGGCAGGTAAGGCAGTTCCCGGGCGGGCTCGCAGCCCGCCAGGAATTCGGCGAGGGCGGCGCCGTAGCCGTTGAGGTCGCCACTGTCCGGAGGCTGCGCGCGGCGCAAGTCGCGCGCCAGCGCCGCGAAGAACTCTTCGCCCACCAGTTGCCGGATTACGGGATAGGCGCTCTCCAGCGCCTTGCGGGCGGCCGACAGGCTGTTGTTGCGGTAAAGGGCCAGGCGGCGCTCCAGGTCTGACCGGGGGTGCAACAGCCCTGGCGGCACGCCCTCGCCGCGCAGCACCGCGGCGAAGGCCGCCTGCAGCGCGGCCAGTTCAGCCATGGCCGCCACCCGCGGCGGGCGCGTGGACAGCAGCAATCGCCTCCGCCCGCCGCGCCTGCTCCAGCAGCACCTCCAGGGCGGGCAGATCGTTGTCCCACTCCACCAGCGTGGGCACCGCACCCAGCCGCGCGCATGCCTGCCCGTACAGCGCCCACACCGCCTCGCACACCCGCGAGCCATGGTCGTCCACCAGCAGGCCGCCCAGGTCGGTGTGGCCGGCCACATGGATCTCGCCCACGGAGCCGGGCACCACACGGGCCAGCTCGGCGGCCGCATCGGCGCCGTGGTTCACGGCGTTCACGTACAGATTGTTCACATCCAGCAGCAGCCCGCAGCCGGTGCGTGCCGCCAGCTCGGCCAGGAACTCCATCTCGGTCATGGCAGAGTCGGCCCAGGTCACGTAGCTGGAGACGTTTTCCACGAGGATGGGACGGCCCAGGCGCTCCTGCACCCGCGACACATGCCCGGCCATGAGGGTCAGGGCCTCGCCGGTGAAAGGCATGGGCAGCAGGTCGTTGAAGTGCTCGCCGCCGCTGGCGCCCCAGCACAGGTGCTCGGACACCAGCGCGGGCTCGATGCGCGCCACCAGCCCGGCGAGCCGGTCGAGGTGGCTCTGCCACACCCCATCGGCGCTGCCCAGGGACAACCCGACGCCGTGCAGGCTCACAGGATGGCGCGCCCGCACTTGCTCCAGCGCGTGCAGGTCGAACCCGCCGTCGCCGAAGTAGTTTTCGCTGTGAACCTCCACCCAGCGCACGGCGGGATCGCCGTGAAGAAAATCGCGGTAGTGCGCAGCGCGCAGGCCGATGCCGGCGCCGCGCGGAGCCCAGGCGTGCGAGGCGGCAGGATGCGGCATGCTGGACGGGGAAAGAACTGCACCGCGGGACGGACGGCGCAGCGCCGCCCCGGGGCGCGGCCGGCGCTACATCTTCACGTACTTGAGCTTCCCGCCGAGCTGCTCGCAGGTGCCCTTGGCCACGAACTTCCACTCCTCGGGCGCGTTGTCGGCCTTGGCCTGGCCGGCGCAGGAATGGCTGCCGGTGGCGCTGGCGCAGTCGTTGCCGCCCTTCTTGGCCACGCCGTAGCACTTCTCCTTGCCGTCCTTCTTGAGGTCCTTCATGTCGTCGGCGGCAAGCGCCCCGCCAGCGCAGGACAGCGCCATGAGGCCTGCCAGGGCGGAACGGATGATGAAGGGGTGATCCATGTTGCCTCCTCGGTTCGTGAACGGGGCGCGCCCGGAATGGACCGCCGCGCGACACGGATTCAACCACAGGTAGCCAGTCTGCACGCGCCTTCATCGCGGCGGCACGACGGCAGCGATGCGCGCACAATCGCGCCATGGACACCACACTGCTGCTGATTGGCGCCACCGGGATGGTGGGCCGCGCCACCCTGGCGCGGGCGCTCGCAGAGCCGCTCGTGAAACGTATCGTCGCGCCTACCCGCCGGCCTCTGGCGGCCGTGGCGCGGGTGGAAAACCCCGTGGTGGACTTCGCAGCGCTGCCCCAGGAGGCGCCGTGGTGGCGCGCCGATGCCGTCATCTGCACCCTGGGCACGACGCTGCGCCAGGCGGGTTCGCAGACGGCGTTCCGCCAGGTGGACCACGATCATGTGATGGCCGCCGCCCGGCTTGCCCGTGCCGCCGGCACGCCCTGCTTCGTGCTCAACTCCTCGCTGGGCGCCGATCCGGCCGGCTCCACCTTCTACCTGCGGGTGAAGGGCGAACTGGAGCGCGACCTGCGCGGCCTGGGCTTCGACTCCTTCACCACCGTGCGGCCGTCCTTTTTGGACGGCGGGCCGCGCCCCGACAAGCGCCCCGGCGAGGCGGCCGCGCTGTGGGTCGGCCGGCTGCTGGGGCCGCTGTTGCCCCGGCGCATCCGGCCCGTACCCGTGGACCGTGTGGCCGCGGCGCTGCTCGAGGCGGCGCTGGCGGCCCCGCCGGGCTTCCACGCGGTGGAATCGGAGACGCTGCACCCGCCCTGAAACGGCGCTGGGATCAAATGCCCGCCAGCGTTGTCAACGCCGAGCCTCCTGCCCCGGGCGCGCGCCCGGATTCCCACTCCGACCCTTGCGAGACCCCCATGCCCCTCCTCAAGATCAACGGCAAGACCTTCGATGTGAACGTGGAGCCCGACATGCCCCTGCTGTGGGTGCTGCGCGACGAGCTCGGCCTCACCGGTACCAAGTACGGCTGCGGCGTGGCCGCGTGCGGCGCCTGCACGGTGCATCTGGACGGGCAGGCCATGCGCGCCTGCGTGCTGCCGGTAGCGGCCGCCGAGGGGCGTGACATCGTCACCATCGAGGGCCTGTCGCCCGACGGCAACCACCCCGTGCAACGTGCCTGGGTGGCCCACCAGGTGCCCCAGTGCGGTTATTGCCAGAGCGGCATGGTGATGGCCGCCGCCGCGCTGCTGGAGAACACCCCGAAGCCCACCGACGCCGATATCGACGCCGCGATGACCAACATCTGCCGCTGCGGCACCTATGTGCGCGTGCGCGAGGCCATCCGCCTGGCGGCCTCCACCACCCCCGCCCGGAGCTGACCCCATGAACGCCATCCTCAATCCCGAACGCCGCGCGTTCCTGGTGAAGTCCGCTGCCGCCGCGGGCGGCCTCGCCATCGGCGTGCGGCTGCTGCCCGACGCCAGCGCGGCTGGCGCGGCCGAGGGCCTCACCGAGGTCACCCACTGGATCGTCATCGAGCCCGACGACACGGTGATCGTGCGCATCGCCCGCTCCGAGCTGGGCCAGGGCACCTTCACCGGCCTGCCCATGCTGGTGGCCGAAGAGCTCGAATGCGACTGGAACAAGGTGCGCGCCGAGTACGCCGACGTGAACGAGCACATCCGCCGCAACAGGGTGTTCGGTTCCATGAGCACCGGCGGCAGCCGCGGCATTCGCGACTCGCACAAGTACGTGCGCGAGGCCGGCGCCGCGGCCCGCCAGATGCTGGTGGCCGCCGCCGCGCAGCAGTGGGGCGTGGAAGCGGCCGAGCTGGGCGTGGCGAAGGGCGTGGTGTTCCACACCGCGAGCGGCCGCGCCGCCCGCTACGGCCAGCTGGCCGGGGCGGCCTCGAAGCTGCCCGTTCCCAAGGAACCGGCGCTCAAGGACCCCGCCCAGTGGAAGCTCGTCGGCACCTCGCCGCCGCGCTTTGACATCCCCGCAAAGACCACCGGTGCGCAGGTATACGCGGCCGACGTGCGGCTGCCCGGCATGCTGCACGCGTCGGTCATGCAGTGCCCGGTGTTCGGCGGCAAGCTCAAGGCCCACGATGCCTCCAAGGTAATCGCCCGGCGCGGCGTGCAGCGCGTGGTGGCCGGCCCCGACTGGGTGGCCGTGGTGGCCGATAACTGGTGGCGCGCCAATGAGGCCCTCAAGGCGCTGCCGGTGGAATGGGACACCGGCGAGCATGGCGCCACGGACGACGCCGCCATCGAGCGTTTCCTGCGCACCGGCCTAGCGGCCGCCGAGGTGCCCGTGGCGCGCAAGGACGGCGACGCGGCCGCGGCCTTCGCGGGCGCGGCAAAGATCATCGAGGCCGAGTACTCGTGCGGTTTCCTGAACCACGCCACCCTCGAGCCGCAGTGCGCCGCCGCGCGGGTCACCGACGACCGCGTAGAGGTGTGGGTGGGCACCCAGAATGGCGAGACCACCATCGCCGCCGCCTCGGAAGTCTCGGGCGTGCCGCTGGACAAGGTGATCGTCCACAAGATGCACGCTGGCGGCGGGTTCGGCCGGCGCGGGCCGCACCAGGAGTACACCAAGCAGGCGGTGCTGATCGCCCGCGAGATGCCCGGCACGCCCGTGCGGGTGCAGTGGTCGCGCGAGGAGGACATGCGCCAGGGCCGCTACCGCCCGGTGTCCATCGTGAAGCAGCGCGCCGCCCTGGACGCCCAGGGCAACTGGATCGGCTGGCACGTGCGCCAGGCCGACCAGTCCATCATGATCACCATCGTGCCCGACAACGTAAAGAACGGGCTCGACCCCATCAACACGCGCAGCTTTTCCGACAACCCCTACTCGGTGCCCCACTTCGTCAACGAGTACGCCATGCGCAACCCGCATGTGCCGCCGGGCTTCTGGCGCGCCGTGGCGCACACCCAGAACCCGTTCTACCGCGAGTGCTTCATCGACGAGATCGCCCACGCCACCGGCCGCGACCCCTACGCCCTGCGCCGCCCGCTGCTGGAGAAGAAGCCCAGGGACCTGGCCTGCCTGGACGCCGTGGCCAGGGCCATCGGCTGGGGCGCCCCGGCGCCCAAGGGCGTATTCCGCGGCATCGCCGTGCAGGACTCCTACGGCAGCTACTCGGCGGCAGCCGTCGAGCTGTCCATGAAGGGCGACAAGGGCATCCAGGTGCGGCGCGTGGTGGTGGCGCTGGACAGCGGCCACGTGGTGCATCGCGATGCGGTGGAGGCCCAGATCCAGAGCGGCGTGATCTGGGGCCTGTCCATGAGCATGCACGAGGACATCACCATCAAGGATGGCCGCGTGCAGCAGTCGAACTTCACCGACTACCCGGTGCTGCGGCTGGCGGAAACGCCGCCCGCGGTGGAATCCATCATCATGCCCTCGGGCGGCTTCTGGGGCGGCGTGGGCGAACCTCCCATCGCCGCGGTGCCGGCGGCGCTGTGTAACGCGCTGTTCGCCGCCACGGGCGTGCGGGTGCGCGCGCTGCCGTTGCGCAAGCTCGGCTACTTCTACGCCTGAGGCGAGGATGGGTGCGTCGTCATTCCCCGAGCTGGCGCACCCGTCCCGGCCAGTGCGGCGGCGCCTGCTCGCCGGCCTGGCGGGCGCCGCGCTCGCCCTGCGTGCCGTACCGCCGGCCCATGCGACCCCCGAGGCGCTGGCGGCGGCCCTGACCGAGACCTTCGGCGCCCGGCCCCTCCAGCCCGGCCGGGTGCGCATCGAAGTGCCGCAACTCTCCGAGGACGGCAACGTGGTGCCGGTCAACCTCGCGGTGGAGAGCCCCATGAGCGCCGAGGACCACGTGCGCGCCATCCACCTGTTCGCGGAAAGGAACAACCAGCCCCGGGTGATCGAGTTCCGGCTCACGCCAGCCATGGGCCTCGCCCGGGTCTCCTGCCGCATCCGGCTGTCGGCCTCGCAGCGCATCCAGGCCGTGGCCGAAATGAACGACGGCACCCTGTGGACCGCCGCCGCCGAGGTGGAAGTGACCAACGCGGGGTGCGGGTTGTGAGGGGGGTGAGCCACCCCGGGCGCTCCTGCCCGCAGGCTGCGGCGCGCGGTGGGGCGCCATGAGCCGCATGGGCCGCGCCCGCGTGCGCATGCCGGCCGCCGCACGGCGCGGCGAGATCATCGAGATCCGCGCCCAGGTTGAACACCCCAACGATTCGGGCTTGCGCGCCGACCACATGGGCGTGACGATCCCGCGGCACATCGTCACCCGCTTTCGCTGCGTCTTCGAGGGCGAGCTGGTGTTCGAGGCGACGCTGCGGCCCGCCGTGTCCACCAACCCGCTGCTGCAGTTCCCGTTCCGCGCCGACCGCGGCGGGGAGTTCGAATTCGAGTGGACCGACGATCAGGGCGGGCAGGCGCTGGTACGCCAGCGGCTCGAGGTGGCGGCTACCCCAGCAGCGCCTCCAGGCTAGCCGTAACCCTGAGACTCGGCAAAGGCCCGCCCCCCGCCCGGTGCCGCGGTGGCCCTTCCCCGGCCATGCCGGGTTACGATTCCAGCCTGTCCCAGACACCCGCTGGAGCTGCACCGTGCAGACCCCCGACCCCGATTACTCGGCCTGGATCGGCCGCACCGAGACCGTCGAGGACTTCATCGCCCCGGCGCCGCCGCGCCAGGCGGCGGTAACCCTGGGGCGCGACCCGGCCGCGTTCCGCGACGGGGCAAGGTTGCCGGCGTTGTGGCACTGGTTTCACTTTCCCGCGCTCATTCCGCTCTCGGGCCTGGACGAGGACGGCCACGAGAAGCGCGGCGCCTTCATGCCGCCGGTGCAACTGCCTCGGCGCATGTTCGCCGGGGCGCGCATGCGCTTCCACGCGCCGCTGCGCGTCGGCGCACCCGCCGCCCTCACCCGCACCATCACCAGCATCATCTCCAAGAGCGGCCGCACCGGCGCGCTGGTGTTCACCACCGTGGACGTGCGCATCACCCAGGGCGATGCGTTGTGCATCGAGGAGCAGCAGGACATCGTCTACCGCGGCTTCGGCGATCCGGTGGCGGCGCCGCCGGTGCGCGACCCCGAACCCCTGCCGCCGGGCGGCTTCGGCGATCTCGTCACGCCCGCCGGCGCGCTGCTGTTCCGCTTCTCGTCCCTCACCTGGAATGCCCACCGCATCCACCTCGACCGCGACTGGTGCCGGCAGGTTGAGGGCTATCCGGGGCTGATCGTGCACGGCCCGCTGCAGGCGGTGCTGCTGGCGGGTATGGCCGAGTCGCGCGCCAGCCGCCCCCTCAGCGGCTTCGAGTTCCGCAGCGAGGCGCCCATCTTCGACCTCGCGCCATTCGAATTGCGCGGCGCACCAACCGAGGGGGGGTTCGCCCTGGAGACGCGCCGCAGCGACGGCGTGGTGTGCATGCGCGCCACCGCCCGCGTCACCTGACCCACCCCGCGGCGGCAGTGTCCACCGTCATGCGTGCGGCGTAGGACAACCGGAACATTCCCGCGCCGCCCCGGTCCATGCGCAGTTCTTCGCAGCGCCTCGGCCTCCGGGGCATCACCCGTCTCGTACGCCCCACCAGCCCCTCCGAGGAGTCTCCATGAGTTCAGCCGGCATCGCCCCCGCCACCGAAGCTTCGCAAGGCCTCGTTCCGGTCTCCCCGCAGCAGGCGCGGGTCAATCCGCTGACCTCACGCGCCCGGTGGCAGACGGCCCGGGATGCCTGCCTGGCCGACCCGGGGGCCTTCCATGGGGCGATCGCGAAGCGCGAGGTCCACTGGCTGTTTCCCGACCACGGCCCGGCGGGCGCCTGGCTGCACTGGGACCAGTCCCAGGGCGCATGGACCGGATGGGACGCCGCCACCGCCGCGCCGGTGAAGGCGGCCTGGCCCGAGAGCCACGCCCCCTGGCGCAAGGCCTTCGACGACGCCGAGGCGCCCTTCTACCGCTGGTTCTCCGGCGGCCTCACCAACGCCTGCTTCAACGAGGTGGACCGCCACGTGCTCGCCGGCCATGGCGCCGAACCGGCGCTGTGGTTCGAGGGCGACCGCTGGGACCAGTCCCTGGACGGCGGCCGGGGGGGGCCGGTGGTGTCCTATGCCGTGAGCCGCAAACAGCTGCTGCTGGAGACCGCCAAGTGCGCCCTGGCGCTGCGCCAGCTGGGCGTGGCGCGGGGGGACCGGGTGGCCATCAACATGCCCAACATTCCCGAGCAGGTGTTCTGGACCGAGGCCTGCAAGCGGCTGGGCATCGTCTACACGCCCGTGTTCGGCGGCTTCAGCGACAAGACCCTTTCCGACCGCATCCACAACGCCGGGGCCAAGGTGGTGATCACCGCCGACGGCGGCTACCGCAACGCCCAGATCGTGGCCTTCAAGGAGGTCTACACCGACCCGGCCCTGGACGCCTACGTGCCCGCCGAGGTGGCTGTGGCCCAGGTGGAGAAGGCGGCTGGCACGCTGGGCCTGTCGGGCACGCTGCGCGAGGCGATCCTGGCGGGCGCGCGCAAGGCCGTGGAGGGCGAGATCACCCTGGAGCGCTCCGACGTGATGCGCGGCGTGGGCCGGGCGCTGGAGGCCATCGGCGGGCTGCCCGCCGCCGAGGCGAGCCGCATCCGCACCGCCATCGCCTCCGCGCTGGTGGCCACGCCGCCGCGCGTGCAGGCGGTGGTAGTGGTGCGCCACACGGCGCAGCCCGACCTGGTGTGGCGGCCCGAGCGCGACCGCTGGGCCCACGAGCTCACCGGTGCCGGACTGGCCACGCTGCTGGAGGCGGCCCGGCGCGCCGGGCACGCCGTGGCCGATGAGGCGGCGCTGCTCGCCCTGGATGACCGCGCCTTCGTGGCGGCGCTCTGGGCGGCGGCCCCGCCCGAGGCGGTGGACGCGGAGTTTCCGCTGTTCTTCATCTACACCTCCGGCTCCACCGGCAAGCCCAAGGGCGTGGTGCACGTGCACGGCGGCTATGTCGCCGGCGTGGCGCACACCATGCGCGTGGTGTTCGACGCCGAGCCCGGCGACACCATCTACGTGGTGGCCGACCCGGGCTGGATCACCGGCCAGTCCTACATGATCTGCGGCGCGCTGGCCGCCCGCGTGACCACCGTCATTGGCGAAGGGGCGCCCGTGTTCCCCAGCGCCGGGCGCTTCGCCAGCATCATCGAGCGCTACGGCGTGAAGATCTTCAAGGCTGGCGTCACCTTCCTCAAGTCCGTGATGACCGATCCGCAGAACGTGGCCGACGTGAAGCAGTACCGCCGCGACTCCCTGCGCGTGGCCACCTTCTGCGCCGAACCCACCTCGCCGTCCGTGCAGGCCTTCGGGATGGACCTGGTGACGCCGTGGTACATCAACTCCTACTGGGCCACGGAGCACGGCGGCATCGTGTGGTCGCACTTCTTCGGCAACGGCGAGTTCCCGCTGCGCGCCGATGCCCACACCTACCCGCTGCCCTGGATCATGGGCGACGTGTGGCTGCCCGAGGGCGAACCCGATGCCTCGGGCCGGGTGCAGGCGCGCCCCGCGGAGCTGGGCGAGAAGGGCGAGATCGTCATCGCCGCGCCCTACCCCTACCTGGCGCGCACCATCTGGGGCGACGAAGCCGGCTTCCGCGTAGAAGGCCGCGGCGTGGCCGCTTCGTGGAAGGGCGACTTCGAGCGCTACGCCAAGACCTACTGGACGCGCTGGCAGGGCCGCTTCGCCTACACCCAGGGCGACTTCGCGGTGAAGTACGACGACGGCGGCTTCAGCCTGCACGGCCGCTCCGACGACGTGATCAACGTCTCGGGCCACCGCCTGGGCACCGAGGAGATCGAGGGCGCCATCCTGCGCGACAAGCAGGTCAACCCCGACTCGCCCGTGGGCAACGTGATCGTGGTGGGTGCGCCCCACGCCCAGAAGGGCCTCACGCCGCTTGCCTTCGTGAAGCCCGCCCCCGGGCGCAAGCTCTCCGCCGACGACCGCCGCCGCCTGATCGAGACCGTGCGCCAGGAGAAGGGCGCCGTGGCCGTGCCGGAGGATTTCGTGGAGGTGACCCAGTTCCCCGAAACCCGCAGCGGCAAGTACATGCGCCGCATGGTGCGCGCCCTGGTGGAGGGCACCGACGTGGGCGACACCTCCACGCTGCGCAATCCCGAGTCCATCCCCGAACTGCGCGCCGCCATCGCCGAGTGGACGGCCCGCCAGAAGGTGGCCGACGAGCAGCAGCTCTTCGAGGACTTCCGCTACTTCCGCATCCAGTACCACGCCGTGGCGCCGGACGCGCGCATCGCCCTGGTGACGGTCACCAACCCGCCGGTGAACGCGCTCAACGAACGCGCCCTGGACGAACTCAATATCGTGGTGGACCACGTGGCGCGGCGCGCCGACGTGAAGGCCGTGGTGTTCACCGGCCAGGGCACGGCGTCCTTCGTGGCCGGCGCGGACATCCGCCAGATGCTGGAGGACGTGCGCACCCTGGACGAGGCGCTGCCGCTGCCCAACAACGCCCACCTGGCCTTCCGGAAAATCGAGGCCATGGACAAGCCCGCCATCGCCGCCATCAACGGCGTGGCCCTGGGCGGGGGCATGGAGTTCGCCATGGCCTGCCACGTACGCGTGGCCGAGCCGCTGGCCACCTTCGGCCAGCCGGAGGTGCGCCTGAACCTGCTGCCCGGCTACGGCGGCACCCAGCGCCTGCCCCGGCTGCTGGAGGCCGCGGGGCACCCCTCGCCGCTGGTGCGGGCGCTGGAGATCGTGCTGGGCGGGCGCACCGTGTCCGCCGGCGAAGTGGCCGCCGACGGGCTGGTGCAGGCGCTGGCCGGCGACGGCGAGGACGTGGTGAGCCTGGCCACGCGCCTGGCCCACGAATACCTGGCAGCGCCCGCGGGCGACGGGCTGGTGGCGAAGACCTTCGCCGCGCGCAAGGCCGCCACGGGCGCGTGGCAGTCTCCGGGCCGGGCCTCCATGGACGCGGCGCTGGCCGATGCCGAGGTGAAGCGGCTGCTGCTGCAGGCCGACAAGGTGGGCCGCACCGCTGCAGCCGGACGCATCCTCGACGCGCTCGGCACGGGCTGGACGCGCGGCATCGACGCCGGCCTGGAGCGCGAGGCGCGGCTGTTCGCCGAGGCGGTGGTGGATCCCGCTGGCGGCAAGGCGGGCATCAAGGCCTTCCTGGACAAAAAGGCCGCGCCCCTTCCCACGCGGCGCGCCACCGCCCCCGAGGGCGAGCGCATCGCGCAACTGCAGTCCCAGGGCCGGCTTCTGCCCGTGGGCAGCCCTTTCTATCCCGGCCTCACGCCCCTGCCCGACTGGCAGTACGGCCACGCCGTCATCAAGGACCCGGTCACCGGCGCGCTGGCCCACGGACTGCCGAAGGATGCCGAGCGCGAGATCATCGCGCCCGTGCCGCGGCCCGGTCCCAACGAGGCTCTGGTGTACGTGCTTGCCTCGGAGGTGAACTTCAACGATATCTGGGCCATCACCGGCATTCCCGTCACGCCCTTTGACAACCACGACCTGGACTACCAGGTGACGGGCTCGGGCGGCGTGGGCCTGGTGGCGGCCATGGGCTCGGAGGTGAAGCGCGAAGGCCGCCTCAAGGTGGGCGACCTGGTGACCATCTACTCCGGCCAGAGCGACCTGCTTTCGCCGCTGGCCGGCCGCGACCCCATGTACGCGGGCTTCTCCATCCAGGGCTACGAAACCGACACGGGCAGCCACCAGCAGTTCCTGCTGGTGCAGGGGCCGCAGCTTCACCCGCTGCCGCCCGATCTCACGCTCGAGGCCGCGGGCTCCTATGTGCTCAATCTGGGCACTGTGGTGCGGGCGCTGTTCACCACCCTGGAAGTGCTGCCGGGCCGTACCGTGTTCGTGGAGGGCGCGGCCACCGGCACCGGCCTCGAGGCGCTCAAGAGCGCCGCGCGCAACGGCCTCACCGCCGTGGGGCTGGTATCCAACGACGAGCGCGCGGCCTACGTGAAGACCCAGGGCGCCGCCGGCGCCATCAACCGCAAGGACCCGCGCTGGGCCAACGCCTTCACGCCCGTGCCCGCGGGGGCCGAGGCCATCGCCGCGTGGGAACGCCAGGGCGAGGGCCTGCTGGAGGCCATGCGCGCCCAGACCAGCGGCCGGCTGGCGGACTACGCCGTCTCGCACGCCGGACAGGAGGCCTTCCCGCGCTCCTTCCAGATGCTGGGCGACGGCGGCACCCTCACCTTCTACGGCGCCACCAGCGGCTACTGGTTCTCCTTCGTGGGCAAGCGCGGCAGCGCCAGCCCCGAGGAAATGCTGCGCCGCGCGCGGCTGCGCGCCGGCGAAGCGGTGTTGCTGTACTACGGCGCCGGCACGCAAGAGCTCGTGGACGCCGTGGGCCTGGAGGCCATCGAGGCGGTGCGGGCGCTGGGCGGGCGGCTGGTGGTGGCCACCACCAGCGACGCCCAGCGCGAGTTCGTGCAGTCCCTGGGCTTCGGCGATGCGGTGAAGGGCGTGGTGTCGCTGGAGGAGATCCGCCGCAAGGAAGGCGCCGACTTCGACTGGCCCGAGGCGCTGCCGCCGCTGCCCGATGCCAAGCGCGAGACCATGAAGTTCAAGGAGGCGGTGCGCGACTTCCAGGACCGCACCATGAAGCCCTTCGGCTCGGCCGTGGGCAAGTCGCTGCGCTCCGCCGACAACCCGCGCGGCTATCCGGACCTCATCATCGAACGCGCCGGACACGACGCGCTGGCGGCGTCCACCTCATTGGTGAAGCCCTTCATCGGCCGCGTGGTGTACTGCGAGGACATGGGCGAGCGCCGCTACACCTTCTACGCACCTCAGGTGTGGATGCGCCAGCGCCGCATCCTCATGCCCACCGCCGCCATCGCCGGCACCCACCTGTGCAACGCCTTCGAGGTGGCGCGCATGAACGACATGATCGCCGCCGGCCAACTGGAGGTGACCCCGCCCACCGTGGTGCCCTGGGAGGATCTGCCCAAGGCCCACCAGGCCATGTGGGACAACACCCACGCCGGCGCCACCTACGTGGTGAACCACGCTCTGCCGCGGGTGGGCATCCGCACCAGGGACGAGCTGTATCAGGAGTGGGCGGCGCGCTGAAGACGCAAGCGGCGGCCAGGCTGGAGAGGCAGGGCAATGCAGGTGGTATCGCCGCGACGCTCGGCCTCTTTTCAGGCGAATTGGTCCCCCGCTCCGTTCCCTGATACATTCAAAGGCATGCGGACTCCCGCTCTCATGAACGTCCACGCGTGACCATCGCATGGCAACTTCGCAGTCACGGTTCGTACCCTCCGACCTGCAACGCCTGTACGAAGTGCATAGCTTCCGCCACGCTGCTGAAGTTCTGGCGAGCGGTTGCAGGGAGGAATACGAGGAGCTGCTTGACGCGTTGCGCGGATTCCGTTTCACCACCCAGGACATCCTGGCGCTGGGCGGCAACGAATTCACCATTCATTCCGAAACAGGTGTCGGCGTTACTGCGCCCCAAGGGCTGGTTCGAGACTCGCATCAAAGGTGACCTGCTGGTCACCCTTGAAGTGAAAGACGAGGCGAAATACAAGCCGGTGACGCGCACCATTGCGAAGAACGTTGCGGCGTTTCTCGACGGATACAAAGCGGATTACGTCAAGAACCAGGTGGCCTTTGACCTGGAGTGGAATTCCAAGGACCAGACCTTCGAGCGCGATCTTTATGCGTTCAGGGCATTTCACGAATGCGGGGTGATCAGCGCCGCCGTGCTGCTGACCCGCAGCGAGTCACTCAACGCGGTGTTCAAGCAGCTGCAAGTAATGCCCAAATACGGCGCAAGCACCACCTGGATGGGTAAACTGCTCTACAGGTTGAATGCCAACCGCAATGGCGGATGCCCCGTGCTGGTCTTCGGCATCACCCCGGAACTGATCTCGGACTGGAAGCCGCAATGAACACGACCAAGTTGTTCGCGCGCGAATTGCTTGCGCAGTACGGATCGCGGCGTTACGGCACGATTCTCGCCGACCCTCCATGGCAGTTTCAGAATCGCACGGGGAAAATGGCGCCGGAGCACAAGCGACTATCGCGCTATTCCACCATGACGCTCGACGACATTAAGGCGCTGCCGGTGACCAATCTAGCGGCTGAGGTATGCCATCTCTACCTCTGGGTGCCCAACGCGCTGCTGCCGGAAGGTCTGGCAGTCATGCACGCATGGGGGTTCCACTACAAAAGCAACATCGTCTGGCACAAGGTGCGCAAGGATGGCGGCCCCGACGGGCGCGGCGTGGGCTTCTATTTCAGGAACGTCACCGAGCTTGTACTGTTCGGCGTTCGTGGCAAAAATGCTCGCACACTTCCGCCCGGCCGCCGGCAAGTCAACATCATCAAGTCCATCAAGCGCGAGCACTCGCGCAAACCCGACGAGACCTACGATCTCATCGAGGCGTGCAGTCCCGGGCCCTTTCTGGAATTGTTCGCACGCGGTGGCCGCGACGGCTGGGACGCCTGGGGTGATCAGGCCGTCGACTATGCACCCACTTGGCCGACCTACGGCAACCATTCTCAGGCCGAGCGCAAGCCGACGCCGCCTCCCGCCCAACGGCGGCTTTCTCTCGATTGAACTGTGGCTTGGTGGGCCCCGGCGACGGTTCACTGCCGTCCCGGGGCCAATAGCCGGTTAGCCACCCACCGGAGGCGATCAGCCTACGCAAGGCAATGGCGCGCTCTCGTGCAATCGGCCAGCCGGCGACCACGAACGCCGGCGACGCGCTTTACGGTTGTTGCAGCCGGTACCGTACTTAGCGGGGGCTAAACGCCCCTGCCATCCGCGAGGCGCCCGTGTGGCATTTCGCCCGCCAGCGCGGGAAGGTCACGGATTCGCGAAGGCGTACGGCCCGCCGGCCTCCAGCGCGCGGCGATAGGCAGGACGCGACTGCATGCGCGCCACATACTCGCGAAGCCTCACGAGCCCGTCCCCCGCGAGACCGGCGTACAGGGCGAACTCCAGGGGAAACAGCATCTGCACGTCGGCCGCGCTGAACGCCTCGCCGGCGAGGCAGGCGCTGCGGCCCAATTCGGCCTCCACCAGGTCGAGCTCCGCCCGGATCATGGCCTCCACACGCTCCTGCATGGCCCTGGCGGCCTCGCCCACACGGGTGAGATACAGCCGCCCCACCAGGTGCAGCATGATGGTGCCCTCCGCGAAGTGCAGCCAGTGGAGGTAGCGGATGTGCTCGGGCGTGCCGCGCGGCGGGACGAGTTGTCCGTTGCCGTGGCGCTCCGCCAGATACTCCACGATGGCGCCGGATTCGGCGAGCACCAGGTCGCCATCTTGGATGACCGGGGACTTGCCGAGCGGATGGATGGCGCGCAGCTCCGGCGGGGCAAGGTTGGTCTTCGCGTCACGCTGGTAACGCTCCACCCGGTAGGGCAGGTTCAACTCTTCGAGCAACCACAGGATGCGCTGGGAACGGGAGTTGTTCAGATGGTGCAGAATGATCATCGATGTTTTCCAGTCGGATTCGGGGGCAGCCACGGGCGCGAGGCGGCAGTGAATTTCGATCGAAAGTATCCCATGACAATAGCGTTCTCAACGATTCCCCGGGAACGATTTGCGACCAGACGAGGACTTCTGAATGGCACAGGCGGTGGTGATCGAGCAATACGGCGGACCCGAGGTTCTGAAAATCAAGGAGGTGCCGGTGGGGCCGCCGCGGGCGAACGAGGTGCGGCTGCGGCACACCAGCATCGGCGTGAACTTCCACGACGTGTATGTCCGTTCAGGCCTCTACAAGACGCTGCAGCTGCCGGGCATCCCCGGCATCGAGGCGGCGGGGGTGGTGACGGAATGCGGCTCCGCGGTCACGCGTTGGAAGGTGGGCGAGCGCGTGGCCTACGTCACCGGCGCCTACGGGGTGTATGCGTCGGAGCGTGTCATCGATGCGGCGCAACTGCTGCGGATTCCCGCCGGAGTGAGTGACGAGGTGGCGGCCTCGGCGCTGCTGCGCGGCCTCACCGTGGAGATGCTGCTGCGGCGTGTGCATCACCTCACCCCAGGGTCATGGATTCTCGTGCAGGCGGCGGCGGGCGGAGTGGGCCAGTTGCTGTGCCAGTGGGCCTCGCACATGGGCGCCACGGTCATCGGCACCGTGGCCGACGACGAGCAGGACCGCGCCGCCGCCGCCGCGGGTTGCCACCACCGCATCCATTTCAAGCGCGAGACTGTGGTGGAGCGGGTTCGAGAACTGACCAATGGAAAGGGCGTGAGCGTTGCCTACGACGGCGTGGGCAAGGACACCTTCGCCGGCTCCCTCGACTGCCTCGACTACTGCGGCCACCTGGTGAACTTCGGCCAATCCTCGGGCTCGGTGCCGCCCTTCGAGGTGTCGCGCCTGGCGGCGAGATCCAGCAGCCTGTCACGCCCCATCGTCTTCCACTATGTGCGCGAGGCGGCGCAGCGGGAAGAGATGGCGGCCAACGTGTTCCGCGCCCTGGAACAGGGCTGGCTCACGGTCAAGCCGGCGCGCACGTTCCCGCTGGCCGACGCCGCCGAAAGCCACCGCGTGATCGAGGCGGCTGGCGCCACGGTGCCGCTGGTGCTGGTGCCGTGAGGGCGGGGGCCGCCAGCATGGCCACGGACGAGCTACCGCGGGTAGACAGCCGCGCAAAGGACGACCGAAACAAAAAACGGGCGGCGCAATGAGTGCAGCGGGGTGACAGCCAGAGACGTCGACCCCTGGCGGTCGACATCAGCCCCGCGAGGGCGCGGTTCGTTGCACGCGCTGCGCCTCCAGCAGCGCCAGCAGGCCGGCGTGCGACTGCTCGAGCTTGTCCTCTCTCCACTTCCGCCCAGTCCAGACGGTCCTGGGCCCACGCACGCCAGGCATAGGCTTGCCCGTTCGCCGCTCGTAGGCCTCCCCGGCCGCATACATGAGTTCCTCGCACTGCAGGTTGCCCTCCAGCGCAACAGCGCCCAGGAGATCCTCCGGGCCGCGCAGCGCGGCCTCGAAGACTTCGCGGCCCTGCGCCACGATCCACGCGCGGAAGTAGTCGAAGGCATCGTCGGAGCAGCCGCCGCGCGCCAGGTACGCCAACGCCCAGAGATCGTGAGAGGCCAACTGTGCAACAGCAGTCTGCAGGTGCTTCTGGAACGCCACCAGTGCCTCGCCCGTGCAGGCCAGCAGCCCCTGCTCCAACGCATCCAGGAAGCCCGCCATGTCCGCCGCCCCGCTGCTTGCTGCCTCCAAGAGCGCCCAGAAGCGCTCCCCGGTCATGGGCTGCTCGCTCAGCGGAGGCAGCGGCGCCCGCTCGTTCGCGTGCAGCTTGCGGACCTCCTGCAGCAGCCGATCCCTCTGCGCGGTCTTGCCCAGCCGATGCATGGCGTTTAGCCAGTCATCCAGCAGCCGCATCGCCTCGCCCTTGTCTTCCGCGGCTCTCGCCATGCCTCCCCAGTCCCCGGCCTCGGCGTTACGCCATGCCTTCCAGAAGCTGCGAATCCGGCCGCGCACCAGTGGACGGTACAGATCATCGATCGCCTCCGCACGGCCAGCCTCCTCGAGTTCCATTCTGACCCACCGGATCAGGTCGAAGCTGCTCACCATCTGACGGGGTTCCTCTCCCTCGTGCAGCGCGGCCGAGAGTTCGTCCACACGCCCGGCGTGGAGGAAATCGATGAACACATCCACCCCCAGGCGCTGCACTTCGTGTCCGGTCAGTTCGCGGCCCGCGGCGGCTTGCTGCCGCTCGACAGCAGCGTCCCATGTGTCGCGGTAGCTCACCCTGTTCGTCATGCTTCCTCCGCCCCGGACAAACGCACACACAAGAACCAGGGCTCATTTCGCCTGCCGCACGCGTGCAGCGCTGGTTGCCGGCCGCAACGCTCGCCAGGCCACGCCGGGGCATGGCCCGGAAAAATCGGCCCCTACCCCCGCCGCGGCACCAGCGCGGTGTAGTCGAAGTCCAGCACCACCGCCGGGTCGTAGTTGCCCTGGGCGTCCTTGTAGGGGAAACCGGCGCAGCTCCGGTCCTTGGCGGCCACCAGCCGCAGGCGCAGGGCGCCCAGGTCCCCGCGGCCCGGCAGAGGCTCGGCGGACAGCACTTCCGACCACGCATACACCGTGTCGCCGCCGAAGCACGGCGCCACGTGGCGGCCGCCGTGGATGGCGGCGATGCGCAGGGCGTTGGCCAGGCCGTTGAAGGACAGGGCGCGGGCGATGCTGATGATGTGGCCGCCGTACACGATGCGCTTGCCGAACCGGCCGGCCTTTTCCACGTGCAGGTTGAAGTGCACGCGCGCGGTGTTCTGGTACAGGCGCGCGGCGGACATGTGATCGGCGTCTTCCAGGGTCATGGCGTCCACGTGGTCGATGCGCTCGCCGGGCTGGTAGTCCTCCCAGAACCAGGGGCTGCCCGAGAGGGCGGTGTCGTAGGCCTGGATGCGCAGCCCCTCGGGCACGGTGAGTTCGGCCACGGGCACCGACTCGGGCAGCGAGGGCACCACGGGCTCCGGGGCCTGGGCGTCGCTGCGCTTTCGCACCATCACCCAGCGGCAGTAGTCGAGCACCGTTTCGCCGCGCTGGTTGGTGCCCACCGAGCGCACGTACACGTTGCCGGTCTTGCCATCCTTGTTCTGCTTGAGCCCGATCACCGTGGAGGTGGTGGCCACGGTGTCGCCGGGATACAGGTACGCGCCGAAGCGGCAGGCGGCGTAGCCCAGATTGGCTATGGCGTTGAGCGACACGTCCGGCACGGTCTTGCCGAACACCAGGTGGAAAGCCAGCAGATCGTCCACCGGCGCGCGCGGCAGGCCCAGCGCGTGGGCGAAGGTGTCGGCGCTGTGCAGCGCGAAGCGGCTGCCGGTGAGCGAGATGTAATTGGAGACGTCGCCCTCGGTGACGGTACGCGGCGTGGCGTGGACGATGGTCTCGCCGAGGCGGAAGTCCTCGAAGAAGCGGCCGGGGTCGGTCTTGCCTTGCATGTCACAGTCCGTAGGCGGCGGCCAGCTCGGGATCCTTGCGCGCCACCAGCTTCGCCAGGTCCACCATCACCTTGGCCTGCCGCCAGGTGGCGTCGTCCTGCATCTTGCCGTCGATCATCACCGCGCCGGTGCCATCGGGCATGGCTTCGAGGATGCGTTTGGCGAACAGCACCTCCTTCACGTCGGGGCTGAACACGCGCCGCGCGATGGTGATCTGCCCCGGGTGCAGCGACCAGGCGCCCACGCAGCCCATGAGGAAGGCGTTGCGGAACTGCGACTCACAGGCCGCGTCGTCATCGAAATCGCCGAAGGGGCCGTAGAAGGGGCGGATGCCGGCGGCCACGCAGGCGTCCACCATGCGCCCCATGGTGTAGTGCCACAGGTCCTGCTGGGAGAAGGCGCGCTCCGCCTTGCCCGGATCGGGATCGGCCAGCACACCGTAGAAGGGGTGGCCGCCGCCCACACGGGTGGTCTTCATGCCGCGCGAGGCCGCCAGATCGGCCGGCCCCAGGGACATGCCGTGCATGCGCGGGCTGGCGGTAGCGATGGCCTCCACGTTGGCTACGCCCTGGGCGGTTTCCAAAAGGGCGTGGATGAGGATGGGCTGCTTCACGCCGTGGCGCGCCTCGAGCTGGGCGAGCAGTTGGTCCATGTAGTGGATGTCCCAGGGGCCCTCCACCTTGGGCACCATGATCACGTCGAGCCGGTCGCCCACGCCGCCCACCACCTCGAACAGGTCGTCGAGGATCCACGGGCTGTTGAGGGCGTTTACCCGCGTCCACAGCGCCGTGTCGCCCAGGTCAGCCGCCCGCACCGCCTCGATGAAACCGCGCCGCGCCGCCTGCTTGGACTCGATGGGGATGGCGTCTTCCAGGTTGCCGCACAGCACGTCCACCTTGCGGGCCAGCTCGGGCAGCTTGGCGCGGATCTTCTCCACGTGCGGCGGGAAGAAGTGGACCATGCGCTCGGGCCGCACGGGCAGCTCGCGCAGCGGATCCGGGGCGCCCACGGCGAGCGGGCGGTAGAAGTGGTTGGGAAGCTTCATGGCGTCCTCTCGGGTTGGCGGCGCGGCGGCCGGTGCGCAGCGGCGGTCAGATCACGCGCTGCTTGCGAAGCTCGGCGATGGCGGCCGCGTCCAGGCCCAGCAGACCGCCGAGGATCTCCTCGGTGTGCTCACCCAGCTTCGGGCCCAGCGAGCGGATGCTGCCGGGGGTCTCGGACAGGCGCGGCACCACGTTGGGCACGATCAGGGTTTCGCCGATGGTGGGCTCGTCCATGGCCACCAGGTTGCGGCGGGCGTGGAACTGGCGGTCGCCGAAGATATCGGCGATGTCGTTGAGCGGTCCCGCTGGCGCGCGGCTCTCGAAGCAGCGCTTGAGCACCTCGGCGCGGGTCAGGGCACCACACCAGTCGCGCACGATCTCGTTCACCTCGTGGCGGTGCTCCAGGCGGGTCTTCTGCTCGCCGTACACGCTGCTGGAGGCGAGCTCGGGCCGCTGCATGGCATCGGCCAGGCGCTCGAACAGCTTGTCGGTGGTACAGGCAATGGCCACCCACTTGCCATCCCGGGTCTGGAAGTGGCCGTAGGGGCAGGCCACCTCGATGTGGGGCCCCTTGCGCTCGCGCACCGTGCCGTACATGGCGTAGGCGGGCGCCAGCTCCTCGCTGCAGCGGAACACCGACTCGTACAGGCCAATGTCGATGTACTGGCCGCGGCCGGTCTCGTCGCGGTAGCGCAGCGCCATGAGCACGCCCGCGCAGCCGTACAGCCCGGAGAGATAGTCGCCCAGCGTGGTGGAGCCGGGGGTCACCGGCGTGCCGCGCGGCATGCCTGCCAGGTAGGACAGGCCGCCCACCGCGTGGGCGATGCGCGCGAAGCCGGGCCGGTCCTTGTACGGGCCGGTCTGGCCGTAGCCGGTGATGCGCAGCATGATCAGGCGCGGGTTGATCCCGGAGAGCACGTCCCAGCCCACGCCCCATTTCTCAAGGGTGCCGGGGCGGAAGTTCTCGCACAGGATGTCGCTCTTGGCGATCAGGTCCTTGAACACCTGCACGCCCTGGGCCTTGTGCAGGTCGATGGTGACCGAGCGCTTGTTGCGGCCCTCGGACAGCCACGTGAGCGTGTCCTTGCGCGCCGTGGGCGTGCCGAAGGCGCGGCACGGATCGCCGCCCACCGGGTGCTCCACCTTGATCACGTCGGCGCCGAACTCGCCCAGGATGGTGGCGCAGAAGGGCGCGGCGATCACCGTGGCCGCATCCACCACGCGGATGCCCGCGAGCGGAAGCTGCGGGGCTTCGGAAGGTTCCATTTTCGGGGTGCTCCTGGTGCGCCGTGCACGCGGCATCAGAGAATGCGTTTCTTGCGTAACGCCGCGATCTCGTCGGCGTTCAGACCGAGCAGGCCGTTCATCACCTCGTAGGTGGCGTTGCCCAGCGGCGGGCCGAGGTTGGTGATGCGCCCGGGCGTCTCGGACATGCGCGGCACCACGCAGGGTACGGTCACGGGGCCGATGCCCTCGGCCTCCACCTCGGTGAGATTGCCGCGCGCCTGGAAGTGCTCGTCCTCGAAGATGTCGGCGATGCTGTTCAGTTTGCCAACCGGCACCTCCCCTTCGATGCAGCGGCGCATGAGCTCGTCGCGGTCCATCGAGGCGGCCCACTCCGTGACCAGGGCGTTGACCTCCTCGCGCGCCGCCAGCCGCTTGGCCTGCTCGCCATAGAGCGCCGGCGAGAGCAGGTCGGGGCGCTCCATCACGTGGCAGAAGCGCTCGAACATCTTCTGGGTGGTGGTGGCGATGGCCACCCACTTGCCGTCGCGGGTACGGAAGTGGCCGTGGGGCACGGCCACGTAGCTGCCCGAGCCCTCCGCCTCGCGCACCTTGCCGTACAGGCCGTAGGCGGGCGCCAGTTCGTCGAGGATGCGAAACACCGCCTCGTAGGTGCCCAGGTCGATCACCTGGCCGCGGCCGGTCTTCTGCTTGTGGCGCAGGGCGATGAGAATGCCGATGGCGCCGTAGAGGCCGGAGACGTAATCGCCCAGGGGCGAGGTGCCCGGCACCACCGGCGTCTCGCCGGGAAAGCCCGCCAGATACGAAAGCCCGCTGAAAGCGTGGGCGATGTGCGAGAAGCCCGGCCTCCGGCGGTAGGGGCCGCTCTGGCCGTAGCCGGAGACGCGCAGCACCACCAGCCCCGGGTTGGCCTCGCGCAGCCGCTCGGTCGTGATACCCCAGCCTTCCAGCGTGCCGGGGCGGAAGTTCTCCACCAGCACGTCGCACTTGGCCACCAGGCGCAGAAATAGCGCCACGCCCTGCTCCTGGCGCAGATCGAGCGTGACGGACTTGCGGTTGCGCGCCTCCGACAGCCACGCCAGCGTCGCGTCGTGGCGCTTGGTGGGCACGCCGAAGCGGCGCATGGGGTCGCCCGCGATGGGGTGCTCCACCTTGAGGATCTCGGCGCCGAACTCACCGAGAATGGAGGCTGCGTACGGTCCCGCCAGGAAGGTGCCCACATCCACCACCCGCACCCCTGAAAGCGGCAAGCGCGCTTCCGCCGTGCCCGCGCTTGCTGCATTCTCCGCATCCGAAGCCTGCATACGAGCCTCCACTTGACGCCCGTCGCAAGGTCGTCGGGCGGGGCAAGGGTAACAACGCGCGCCCGGGCCGTGCAATCGAATGTTTCCACCAGGCGCCGATGTTGCGATGCGGCGATTTCCACAACCGGCGCACCGGCGCCACAGGGCGAGCATTCATGAACACCAACATCCTCTCCGGGCTGCGCGTGGTGGAAGGCGCAGCCTTCGTGGCCAGCCCCTCCTGCGGCATGACCCTGTCGCAACTGGGCGCGGACGTGATCCGCTTCGATCCGCTGGAAGGCGGCCTGGACGCACACCGCTGGCCCGTGACGCGCGAGGGCCGCAGCCTGTTCTGGGCCGGCCTCAACAAGGGCAAGCGCTCCATCGCCGTGAACCTGCGCTCGCCCGAGGGCCAGGAACTGCTCACAGGTCTGATCGCAGCGCCCGGCGAGGGCGGCGGCATCTTCAGCACCAACCTGCCCGCCACCGGCTGGATGAGCTACGACAAGCTGCGCGCGAGGCGCGCCGATCTCGTCATGGTGAACGTGCTGGGCAATGCCGACGGCACATCGGCCGTGGACTACACGGTCAACTGCGCCACTGGCTTTCCCTTCGCCACCGGGCCCGCCCACGGCGAGGTGGCGGTGAACCCGGTCAATCACGTGCTGCCCGCGTGGGACCTGCTCACGGGTATGGCCGCCGCCCTGGCCATCGTGGCGGCCGAGCGCCACCGCCGCCTCACCGGCGCCGGACAACTGGTGCGTGTGCCCCTGGCCGACATTGCCTTCGCCACCGTGGCCAACCTGGGCTGGCTTGCCAAGGCGCAAGTCAACCAGGAGGACCACTTCGCCGTGGGCAACTACCTGTACGGCGCATACGGTTCCGAATTCCGTCTGCGCGATGGCCGCTACTGCTACGTGGTGGGCCTTACACGGCGTATGTGGGACGAGCTGTGCAAGGCCACCGGCACCACCGAGCGCATGAGCTCCCTGGGCCAGGCCTTCGGCGCCGACCTCTCCCGCGAGGGCGAGCGCTACCGGGTGCGCCACGCCATCACCGCGCTGCTCGCGCCTTGGTTCGAAACGCGCACCCTGGCCGAGGTGGAAAGCGCCTTCGCCGGCACCGGCGTGTGCTGGGGTCCGTACCGCAGCTTCCGCCAGTTGCTGGACGAAGACCCGCGGGTGTCGGAGGCCAATCCGCTGTTCGCCACCCTGGACCAGCCCGGCATCGGGCCGAGCCTCGTAGCGGGTTCGCCGCTGCAGTTTTCCGCCACGTCTGCCGAGGCACCGCGGGGCGCGCCCCGGCTTGGCGAGCACACCGACGAAGTGCTCGCCACGCTGCTGGGCCTGTCGGACGGCCAGATCGGCGCCCTGCGGGACCGTGGCGTGGTGGGCGGCCCCATCGACCTGGGTGCCTGAGCGTGCCCCTGGCCGTCCGGCTTGCGCGGCCCGGCACCGCCGCCAGCCGCGCCACCCGTCATGCCGCATCGCAGCAGGTGATGCGCGCGTCATGGCTCTCCGGCGTCCTGCTCTTGACTAGGACAAACGCCGTGATACGTTTCGTCTGATTGGCGAGCAAGGCGCCGGCCGGGCCAAACATGCCTGTTCCGCCATCCCTTGCGTGCCCCGGCCGTCCACGACCCCGGTGACGCCGCCCACTCCCCGAATGCCCACCCACCGAGGATCGCCCGCATGCCGCGCACTCCCAAAGGACTCTCTTCCGCCGATTCCGCCGCCGCAGCCGTGCCCTCGGGCCGGCTCGCCGGGAAAGTGGCGCTGATCACCGGCGCCGCGGGAAACATCGGCGAGACCATCGTGCAGCGCTATCTGGAAGAGGGCGCCCAGGTGGCCATGGTGGGGCGCAACCGCGAGAAGCTCGAGGAGGCGCGCCGCCGACTGCTCAAGCGCACCGGCATGCCCGCCAGCCAGGCGCTGGTGCTGCCCTTCGACGCCGCCGATCCAGGTCAGGTGCGCGCCGGCATGGAAACCGCCATGGAAAAACTCGGCCGCATCGACATCGTGGTGAACAACGCCGGCTCGGCGGGTCCCAAGCAGAAGCTGCACGACGTGCCCCTCACCCGCGAGGAGCTGGAGGCGCTGCGCGCCGCTGGCGCCACCGACACCGAAACCGCCCGCGACGCCGCCGGCAACCTGCTGGGCCTCACCTGGAACGTGGTGCGCGCCGCCGCCCCGCACCTTCAGCCCGGCGCGAGCATCATCAATGTGTCCACCATCTTCTCCCGCACCCGCTACTACGGCCGCACCGCCTACGTGGTGCCCAAGGCGGCGCTCAACGCCCTGTCTCGCCAGCTGGCGCAGCAGCTCGGCCCGCGCGGCATCCGCGTGAACACCGTGTTCCCCGGCCCCATCGAGAGCGAACGCATCCGCACCGTGTTCGACGCCATGGACCGGCTGCGCAAGGTGGAGGCAGGTACCACCGCCGCCGACTTCCTCGACACCATGGCGCTGTCGCGCCCGGGCGAGGACGGCACGCCCCACAAGGACCTGCCCGGGGTGGAGGACGTGGCCAACACGCTGGTATTCCTCGGCTCGGACGAATCGCGCGCCTTCAGCAGCCAGGGCTTCGAAGTGACCAACGGCATGGCGGTGCCGCAGGAATCCCAGTCCACGTGGGTGTCGCGGCCGGAGCTGCGCACCCTGGACGGCACCGGCGTCACCATCCTGGTGGCCGCAGGCGACCAGGTCACCGACGCACTCGCCATCGCCCGTATCCAGGCCGGCTGCGGCGCCACGGTGCTGCTGGGCCTGGGCTCGGAGGAAATCGTGCAGGCCGCCGAGGCGGCGCTGCAGGACGACGAGGCCGACCGGCGCATCCGCCCGGTGCTGTTCGACCGCCGCCGGCCCGAGACCCTCACCGCGCTGCTGAGCCAGTCCGATGCGAGCAATCGCGTGCTGCACGGCGCCATCGTGCTGCCGGCCTTCGGGCCGTGGCGCTACCAGGCACCGCTGGCCGAGGCGAGCGACTCGGACGTGGAGTCGTTCCTGGGCGGCGAGCTGTGCGGCGCCATCGCCATCGCCCGCGCGCTCACGCGCTTCTGGAAGGACACCGTGCCCGCGGGCAGCTATCCGTGCGCGGTGTTCATGTCCAACGGCGACGACGGCGCGGGCAATGCCTACGCCGACGTGCTGCGCGCAGCCGTGGAAGAGCTGGCGCGGGTGTGGCGCGACGAGAGCCAGACCCAGGAGCGCGCCGGCGAGCGGCGCTGCGCCGAGTGGTCCAACCAGATCGTGCGCTGGTGCAATGCCGAGCAGGAGGGGCTGGCCTTCGCCGCCAGCCAGGCCGCACGGCTGCTCTACACCAAGCGGCGCATCGCCCAGGTGAACCTGTACCTGCCGGCCTCCATCGTGGACGCTACCGGCTCGGCGCGCGTGGGCTTCGGCTGGATCGAGTCGCTCATGGGCCTGCACCTGGGCAAGGTGGCCCTCATCACCGGGGGCTCGGCCGGCATCGGCGGGCAGCTCGGCCGGCTGTTGGCCATCGCCGGGGCGCGCGTGATGCTCACCGCCCGCCGCGAGGATCAGTTGCGCGAGATGCGCGATTCCATCGTGCGCGAGCTCGAGGACGTCGGCTACTACCGCCCGCAGGAGCGGGTGCGCATGCTCGCCGACGTGGACGTGGGCAGCGAGGCCTCGCTGGCCGGGGCGCTCGCCGCCACGCTCGAGGCGTTCGGCCGCGTGGACTTCCTCATCAACAACGCCGGCGTGGCCGGTGCCGAGCAGATGGTGGTGGACATGGACCCCGCGGTGTGGCGCGCCACCCTCGAGGCCAACCTTATCTCGAACTACTCGCTCATCGAGAAGGTGGTGCCGCTCATGAAGAAGCAGGGCAGCGGCTACATCCTCAACGTCAGCTCCTACTTCGGCGGCGAGAAGTACATCGCCGTGCCCTACCCCAACCGCGCCGATTACGCGGTCTCCAAGGCCGGACAGCGCGCGCTGGTGGAAAACATGGCGCGCTTCGTGGGGCCCGAGATCCAGATCAACGCCATCGCCCCCGGTCCCGTGGAGGGGCAGCGCCTCAAGGGCAAGGACGGCAAGGCCGGGCTGTTCGACCGCCGCGCCAAGCTCATCCTCGAGAATAAGCGCCTCAACCAGTTGCACGGCGCCGTGCTCAGGGCGGTGGAAGGCGGCACCCCGGTGAAGGACATCCTCGCCGCCCTGGCCAGCAACGACCTGGGCCTGCTGGGCAAGGAGGGGGCCATCGAGGCGCTGCACAAGTTCGCCGCCCAGGCGGCGCGCGACAGCGGCGCCGACGACGAGCCCCTGCACTCCTCGCTGCGCTTCGTGATGACGAACGCCATGGCGCTGCGGCTGGTGGCGCGGCTGCGCAACGGCTGCCTGCTGCTCGACCCCGCCGCCCATGCCGCCGCCGAGCAGTGGGCGCGCGCGCTGCCCGAGCCGCCCGAGCCCTTCGTTGACCCCACCGCCATCGCCGCCGAGGCCGAGAAAATCCGCAAGGGCGTGCTCGGCATGCTGCACCTGAAGCGCATGCCCACCGAGACCGACGTGGCGCTGGCCACCGTGTTCTTCATGGCCGACCGCGCCATCTCCGGCGAAACCTTCGAGCCCTCCGGCGGCCTGCACCAGGAGCGCACCATCACCGAGCGCGAGCTGTTCGGTCGCGCCAGGCCCGAGCGGGTGCGCCGCATGGAGGGCGAGACGGTGTGGATGATCGGCGAGCACCTGGTGGAGCCCATCGCCGAATGCGCCCGCCTGTTCCTCGCCGAGGGCCACGTGGGCAACATCCTCATGCTCACGCGCACCGATGCCGCTGGCGAGGCCATCCGCAAGGCGCTGCACCGCGCCCTGGGCCACGACCGCATCACCTACCTCACCGTGGGCGACGACCTGGACGCGGGCATGGACGAGGCCTTCCGCCGCGCCGGCGCCCCGGCCTCGGTGATCTCCACGCCCTTCACGCCCATTCCGCGGGCGCTGTTCGGCATCGACGGCAAGGACCACCTCGACGCCGCCGGCTTCGGCGAGCTGGTGGAGGGCAATCTCACGCACCACTTCCGCGTGGCGCGGCGGGTGTCGCTTTTCAAGAACACCCGGCTCATCCTGTGCTCCCCCGACGTGCCTGTGGGCGGCAGCCCGGCGCAGTTCGCCATGGCCAACTTCGTCAAGACCACGCTGCACGCGCTCACCGCCACCCTGGGCGTGGAAAACGAGCGGCTCTACACCTACGTGCCGGTGAACCAGGTGAACCTCACGCGGCGCATGCGCAGCGAGGAGCCGCGCGACGCCGCCGAGCAGGCCGAGGAATACGGCCGCTTCGCCCACGCCGCGCTGCTGGCCGCCGCGCCCATCGCCGAGGCGCAGGAAAGCCGCTACCGGGCCCGCATCTACCGCGGCCTCGCCATCACCGTCTGAGGCGGTGCGTACCCGTGCGGCGGTCCTTGGGCTCGCCTCTGGCGGGCGCAGCGCCTCTTTTCCGGCGGCCGCCGCCCGCGGCCCCGTCCTTCCCGGCTGAACCCCAGGAGTCCCCCGAATGATCGTCCGGCCCTTTCACACTGTCGCCGTGGTGAACCGCGGTGAAGCCGCCGTGCGCTTCATGCGCTCAGCCCGCACCTGGCAGCGGGAGCGGCGCGAACCGCTCGACGTGGTGGCGCTCTACACCCACGCCGATGCCGATGCGCCCTTCGTGCGCCTGGCCACGCGCGCCGTGTGCCTGGGCGAGGCGTTGGTGCCCGGTACCGAAGGCAAGCCGCGCAGCGCTTATCTGGACCACGCCCGGGTGCTCGACCTGGCCGTGCAGGCCGGCGCCGATGCGGTGTGGCCCGGTTGGGGTTTCGTGGCGGAGAGCCCCGAGTTCGCCGAGGCCTGCGCCGCGCGCGGCCTGGTGTTCATCGGCCCCAGCGCCAACTCCATGCGCATGCTGGGCGACAAGGTGGCGGCCAAGCGGCTCGCCGAACAGGCGGGTGTGCCGGTGTCGCCCTGGTCGGGCGAGCCGGTGGCCGATCCGCGGGTGGCCGAGGCCATCGCCGAGCGCATCGGCTATCCCGTGCTGCTCAAGGCCTCCGCCGGCGGCGGCGGCCGCGGCATCCGCCGCGTGGACAGCAGCGCGGAACTGGCGGCGGCCTTCCAGGGTGCAACCACCGAGGCCGCCGCCGCCTTCGGCGATCCGGCGGTGTTCGTGGAAGCCTTCGTGCCCGTGGCGCGCCATGTGGAGGTGCAGGTGCTGGCCGACACCCACGGCACGGTGTGGGCGCTGGGCACCCGCGACTGTTCGCTGCAGCGCCGCCACCAGAAGCTGCTGGAAGAGGCGCCCGCGCCGGGGCTGACCCCCGAGGTGGAGCAGGGCCTGTGCGAATCGGCCATCCGCCTGGCCAAGGCCTGCCGCTACGCCGGCGCGGGCACCGCCGAGTACCTGCTGCTGCCCGACGGCAAGACCTATTACTTCCTGGAGATGAACACCCGCCTGCAGGTGGAGCACACGGTCACCGAGGAGATCTTCGGAGTGGACCTGGTGGAGCTGCAGATGCGCGTGGCGCGCGGCGAGGCGCTCGACCCGGCCGGGCCGCCGCCGGCGCGCGGCGCCGCCATCGAGGCGCGCCTGAACGCCGAGGACCCCGACGAAGGCTTCGCGCCACGTGCCGGGCGGCTGGCGCGCTTCACCCCGCCCCAGGGGCCCGGCGTGCGGGTGGACTCCGGCTACGAGGCCGGCGGCGAGGTGCCCACGGCCTTCGATTCCATGCTCGCCAAGATCATCGCCCGCGGCGAAGACCGCGAGCAGGCTCTGGTGCGGCTCGCCTCAGCGCTGCGCGACACGGTGATCGTGCTCGAGTCGGGCCTCACGAACCGCTCGCTGCTGCTGGAGGTGCTGGAGGACACGCCCTTCCGCCAGGCGCCCGTGTCCACGCGCTGGCTGGACGGCTATGTCACCGAGCGCCGGCGCCCCGTTGCGCGGGCGCATCTGGCGGTGGCCCTGGCCGCCGCTGCCCTGGGCGACTATCGCCAGGTGCGTCGCGGCTTCATTGCCAACTTCCTGGCCGAAGCACAGCGCGGCCTGCCGCGCAGCATCCCCGAACCCGGCCCCGTGACGCTGCGCTACCAGGTGGACCACCAGCCCGTGAGCGTGGAGATGTCGGTGGTGGGCCCCGAGGAGTTGCGGCTGCGCTGCGGCGAGTGGACCAGCCTGCTGCGGGCCCGCTCCACTGGCGAGCGCACCCTCGTCATCGACATGGGCGGGCGCCGCTACGCCATTCAGCACGTGCCCACGGCCACAGAGGTGTACGTGGAGGTGGAGGGCGTGGCCCACCGCTTCCGCCGCGTCTCCGACGGGCGCGTACGCGCCCCCCTGCCCGCCTCCGTGGCCCAGGTGCACGTGCAGCCCGGCGAGCGCGTGAGCGCTGGCCAGCGACTGGTGACCATCGAAGTGATGAAGATGGAAAGCGCCGTGGAGGCGCCCTCCGCGGGCACGGTACGCGCCGTGCACGTACGCGTGGCGAGCCAGGTGGCCGCGGGCGAGGTGCTGGTGGAAATGGAGGAATCGGGCGAGCAGGTGGAGCAGGCGCCCGCGCTGCTGGAGCTGCCGCCGCGGGCAGCCGCCGACGCGGTGGACCCGCTGCGCGTGCTGGAGGGCCGGTTGCTGGGCTTCGACGTGTCCGAAGCCGAGGCGGCCCAGGCGCTCAAGGCCCTCGAGCACGACAGCGCGCCGCCCCGGGGCCGCCTGCTGCGCCTGTTGCGCGCCGGTGTGATCCAGGAGCAGCTCTGGAAAACCGGCCCCTACGATGATGCCCGCAACGATGCGCGCGAGAGCAGCCTGGAGCAGCTCACCTGGTTCGTGCACCACCGCCATGTGGAAGAAGAACGCCTGTCGCCGCGCTTCGTGCGCCGCCTGCGCCGCTTTCTCAAGCTGCACGGCATTACCGAAGTGGAAGACGGCCTGCCGCTGCAGATCGCCCTGCTGCGCCTGTTCCAGTCGCGCCACGAGGACCGCGGCGACGCCCCCAGCCTGGCGCGGGCGCTGCTTCACGGCCTGGCGCGCTCCAGCGCCGACCCCGGCGATGGGCCTTCCGTGCAACGGGACACGGAGCAGCGGGTGATCTTCGAGAAGCTCGCCAACGAAGCCGTGCAGCGCCTCGATCTGCAGGTGGCCACCGCGGCGTGGAACCTGATCTACCGCTGGTTCGACGAACCGGCCCGCCACCAGCAACAGGAAGAGCACGCCGCCGCGGCCCTGGGCGGCCTGGCGCGCCTGGCTGCCGCCGCGCCCGGCGAGCGCGCCGCGTTGCACGATCAATTTCTGGCCCTGCCGCGCGCGGCGCTGGCGCGGGCGCTCACCGCGCCCGACTCGCCCCTGGACGGCCAGGCCACCCTGGCGCTCCTGCTGGCCAGCCTGCATGGCGGCGGGCCCCAGGAAGCCGAACCCCCGCTGCCCGGCGCCGTGCCCCGCCGCCGCGCCCAGACGCGCGACGGCCATGGCGTGACCGGCCTGTTGCTGGCGTCCTCGGCGCAATTGCCGCAAGCGCTCGCCGCGCTGCCCGAGGACGCCGAGGTGGAAGCGCTGCTGCTCGCCTCGCCACAACTCACCGACCTGGAAACGGCCGCTGCTACGCCCCGCGGACGCTTCACCATCCTGTGGAGTGAGGATGGCGAGCTTCGCACCCGCAGCTACGTGCGCGAGGGCACGGCCATGCGCGAGGACGCACGGCTGCGCGACAGTCATCCCGACAGCCCGGTAGCCCACGAGCTGTCGCGCTTCGGCGCCTTCAATTTGTCGCGCCTGCCCGACCCGCCCGGCATCCTGATGCTGCGCGCCTCGGCGCCTGGCGACGATCGCATGCTGGCGCTGGCCGAGGTGGAGCGCTTCGACCCCGAGGTGGACGGCCACTTCATACGCGTGCCGGCCTTCGAGCAGGTGTTCCTAGAAACCGCCCAGGCGCTGCGGGTGAGCCTGCGCGCCGCGGGCCCCAAGGCCCCGGCGCTGAACCGCATGGCGCTGTGCATCGGCCCGGTGGTGGCGCTCCGGCGCGAGCAGCTACACGCGCTCGCAGAGCGGCTGCTGCCCTCCACCTTCGATCTGGGCCTGGAGAAGATCTCGCTGTTGGGCCGCTTCGACCTGGGCGACGGCCAGCCGGCCCACGAGCTTACCGTGGAGTGGCGCGACCCCATCACCCTGGGACCGCGGGTGGAGCTGGTGCTGCCGCGCACCCGGCCCGTGGCGGTGCGCACCGCCTACGAGCAGAAGGTGCTCACGGCACGGCGCCGCCGGCTGTTCTATCCGTACGAACTGGTGGCCTGGCTCACCATGCGCGAGGGCACGCAGGCCGAGAAACGCGGCCACTTCGAGGAACTGGACCTGGACGATGCCGGCGGCGCACTGGTGCCGGTGCCGGGGCGGGCCTATGGCGAGAACCGCGCCAATGTGGTGGTGGGCCTCATCACCAACGGTTCGCCGCGCTTCCCCGAGGGCCTGCGCCGGGTGCTGCTGATCGGCGATCCCACCAAGGAGATGGGCTCCCTGGGCGAGCCGGAATGCCGGCGCGTGGTGGCGGCCATCGACTACGCCGAGCAGCAGCGCCTGCCGGTGGAGTGGGTGGCGCTGTCGGGCGGCGCCAAGATCGCCTTCGACTCGGGCACGGAGAACCTCGACTGGACCGCTGCGGTGCTGCGGCGGATCGTGGAATTCACCGCCCGTGGCGGCGTGATGCACCTGCTGGTGGACGGCCCCTGCGTGGGCGCCCAGTCCTACTGGAACGCCGAGGCCACCATGCTCATGCACTGCAAGGGCACGCTCATCATGACCCCGCGGGGCTACATGGTGCTCACGGGCAAGCAGGCCCTCGAAGTGTCGGGCTCGGTGTCCGGCGCCACCAATGAAGCCATCGGCGGCCTGGACATCATGGAGCCCAACGGCCAGGCGCAATACACGGCACCCGACCTGTACGGCGCCTACCAGCTGCTGCTGCGCCACTACGAGTACACCTACGTGGCCCCGGGCGAGCGGCTGGCGCGCGCGGCGCTCAGCGCCGATCCCGCCGCCCGCGACGTGACCGCGGCGCCCTACTCGGGCAGCGGCGGCTTCGCCACCGTGGGCGAGATCTTCAGCGAGACCGGTAACCCCGGCCGCAAGCGGCCCTTCTCCATCCGGCCGGTGATCGAGGCGGTGCTCGACCAGGACGCCCAGCCGCTGGAGCGCTGGAGCGGCATGGCAGGCGGCGAGACAGCGGTGGCCATGCACGGCCAGCTCGGCGGCCAGCCCGTCACCGTGATCGGCATCGAGTCCACACCCCTGCCGCGGCGCGGGCCACGTCCCGTGGACGGCCCCGGCACCTGGGCGAGCGGCACCCTCTTCCCCCACTCCTCGCGCAAGGTGGCACGCGCCATCCGCGCCTCGAGCGGCATCGCCCCGGTGGTGGTGCTGGCCAACCTGTCAGGCTTCGACGGCTCACCCGAATCGCTGCGAGAGCGTCAACTGGAGTACGGCGCCGAGATCGGGCGGGCGGTGGTGGAGTTCGACGGCCCGATGATCTTCTGCGTCATCGCGCGCTACCACGGCGGCGCCTACGTGGTGTTCTCCAAACGGCTCTCCGAGCGCCTGGATGTGAGCGCCCTGCAGGGCAGCTACGCCAGCGTCATCGGCGGCAGCGCGGCGGCAGCGGTGATCTTCGCCCGGCGCGTGGAGGACACCGCCCTGGCCGATCCGCGGGTGGTGGCTGCACGAGCGGCCCTGGGCACGGGCAACAGCCACGAGCGCCGCGTCGCCCAGGAGGCCTACGAGTCGGCCCTGGCGGCCGCCGAAGCCGACGCGCGCACCACCCTCGGCCGCGAGTTCGACCAGGTGCACAGCGTGGAGCGCGCCCTGGCGGTGGGCTCGCTGGACGCCATCCTGCCAGCGCGCGAATTGCGCCCGGCGCTGGTGGCGCGCCTGCAGGCTGAAATCGCCAAGTGGAGCGGGGAGCGGTAGCGGACGGCGCCGCCGCGGACGGCGCCCGGCGGGCTAATTCGGCGCCAGCAGCCTGGCGAAGAATTCCTCGTCCTTGAAGTTGAGGTTGAGCTTGGAGTAGTCGCCGGCCATCACCAACCGCGGCATGTCGGCATTGGCGAAGCGCACCACCACCAGCTTTTCCGCGGCGCTGATGAACAACCGTTGCTGGCCCGCGCCGGCCGCCATCACCAGATCGGGCAAACGGCCCGGCACGATGCCGCGGGCGCTCACCTGGTCGGAGGAGCGCGTGCGGCCGCCCCCCGCGATGTCGGCCTGCGCCACGCCCGCCTTGTCGGAGGCACGGTTCAGCCAGAAGGTCAGGCCATAGGCGGCATTGGCCCGCGAGCTTGCGAAGCACGCGGCAACACCCTCCCGGGGAATGAGTTGCTGGCCTTGCCAGGCGCCGCCCTGGCGCAGCAGCTCGCCGTAGGTGGCCCATTGCCGCGCCGTCAGCACCGCCCCGGCGCCCATGCGCGGCGCGCCCGAGCCATCCACGCTCCACCTCAGGCCCGTCAGCCCGATGGGGGTGAGGATGGTGCGATTGAGGTAATCCCAGGGCCGCTCCGGCGCCGTGCCGTTGGCACGCGCGCGCTGGGCAAGCTTGCGCTTGAGGAACTCACCGAAGGCGTACAGGTGCACTTCGCTATAGGCGAAGATGGTGCCCGGATCGGCCACCGCCGGCAGCTCCAGCACCAGCTTGTACAAGTCTTTGTCTTTCTCCGCCCACAGACGCCGCGGCGCCTCCAGGCCGCTGGAAAACGTCAACAGGTCGCGCACCGTGATGCGCGCCTTGCGCGAATCCGCCTTCCACTCGCTCAGGGTGCCAGCCACCACTTCATCGAGGGTGAACAAACCTTCCCCCACGGCCACCTGCGCCAGCGGCCCCCAAAAACTCTTGGTGCCCGAAGCGATCTGGTAGGCCTGCCGCGGGCTAGCGCCTTGCGCATGCTGCTCGAAGACCACCTCGCCGTCCTTCATCACCAGCAGGTGCAGCCCGGCAAAGCGGGCGGAGTATTCGGACGCCGCCCGATAGCGCGCAATTTCTACGGCCGTGCCCTTGGCCACCACCGGTGGCGCCAGCGCCGCCGCTGCCGCCTGCGGCCGCGGCTCGCCAGCCTCGCCGCGCAGCCCAAGCAGGGCGTTGAACTCCGCCGGCACCACGACGCCGTCGCCGTTGCGATCCAGCCGCCCGAACAGCCCCGGCACCCGGCGGCTGGCGGGCAAGGCATCGAACTCCGCCGGGGAAAGGCGTCCATCGCCGTTGGCGTCGAGCCGCTTGAACACCACCTCGGGGTCGCGCCGCGGTGCCTCCGCGGCCGCCAACCCCGATGCCGCGGCCAGCACTGCGCCAGCCACAAACAACGCCAGACACTGCACACCGGCGCGATTCATGTCAGTCACCTTTTTCCAATGCCCGATCGGTCAACGCCAGCCCCGCCAAGCGAGCCGACTTGCACAAACGCGCCCCGGGGCTGCCCCGGTGTTTAAACCTGCCCGGATATGCACCACCCACGCCATGGCCATAGCCTCTACACAAGCCTCTACGGGCGCACAGTACGCCACGGGCTCGCGGCGGCGCGCTTTGATATCGCGCCCGCTGGGTCCGCCAGGCCCCGGAGCCGCTACACTGTCCGCCATCGAGCCCACCCCAAGCACCAACCCCAGAAAGGGAGACCGCCATGCACGTCAATCCCGTCGAGCTGCAACACATCGAGTACGGCCCTGTTCCCGAAGGCTGTTCCGCGCCGGAGTGGCAAACCCGGGTGGAACTGGCGGCCTGCTACCGGCTGGTGCGCCACCACGGCTGGGATTCCCAGGTGTACAACCACATCACCGCGCGCATCCCGGGCACCGAGCACATCCTCATCAATGCCTTCGGGCTGGCCTATGACGAGATCCGCGCCTCCAACCTGGTGAAGATCGACCTGGCGGGCAACAAGGTGGGCGATTCGCCCTACCCCATCAACCACGCCGGCTACGTGATCCACTCCGCCATCCATGCCGCGCGCCCCGACTTGCAGTGCGTGGCCCACACCCACTCGCCCAACGCCGTGGCGCTGGCGGCAGTGGACACCGATTTCGTGCCGCTGTCCCAGGAGGGATGCCAGTTCCACGAGCGCGTGGGTTACCACCCCTTCGAAGGCATCGCCCTGGACGGGGAGGAAAAGCAGCGCCTGGTGGCCGACCTGGGCGCCGGCAACCACACCCTGGTGCTGCGCAACCACGGCGTGCTGGTGTGCGGCCCCAGCATCACCTGGGCCTGGGTGCGGCTCTACCAGTTCGAGGTGGCCGCGGGCGTGCAACTGCGCGCCATGGCCGCCGGGCAGCTCAACCGCATCGCGCCCGCGATAATGGCGCGCACCCGCCAGCAGTTCGAGGGCGGCGACGCGCAGGCCGGCGCCGCCGTTCGTCACCCCGAATGGCCGGCAGCGCTACGCATGCTCGACCGCGTGGACGACTCTTACAGGACTTGACGAGTCGAGAAAC
>Ga0209990_10000307_pt1 | contig 48996 bp, 51 predicted proteins | sample NOAtaG_6_FD_187304 | JGI IMG/M metagenome (GOLD analysis project Ga0209990, IMG submission 187304) | Freshwater lake microbial communities from Lake Erie, under a cyanobacterial bloom - NOAA_Erie_Diel5S_2200h metaG (SPAdes) (version 2) | ecosystem: Environmental > Aquatic > Freshwater > Lake ...
GCAGCGCGAAGGCAGACTCATCTTCCCGCCGGGCCGCCCCAAGGGCGAATCCCCGAGCGCGCAGCGCGAAGGCAGACTCATCTTCCCGCCGGGCCGCCCCAAGGGCGAATCTCCGAGCGCGCAGCGCGAAGGCAGACTCATCTTCCCGCCGGGCCGCCCCAAGGGCGAATCCCCGAGCGCGCAGCGCGAAGGCAGACCGGTTAGGGCGTTGGCCGGACCGGTGCCGCCGCGTCAGCCGTCCGTCGCCAGCCGCGCTTCGATCCACCCCGCCGCCGCCCACAGCCGCGTCTCGTCGCCCGGCCGCGCCACCAGGGTCAGCCCCAGGGGCAGGCCGCGGTCGCCCTGGGCCAGCGCGCGCGGCACCGGCAGGTTGATCATCGGGCAGCCGAGCAACTGCCACGGGCGGTTGAACACCGGGTCGCCGGTGGACGCCAGGCCGGCCGGCGCCTCGCCCGGCGCGCTCAGCGTGAGCAGCACCTCGGCCGCACCGAACAGCCCGTCGATCGCCGCCACGCAGCCGCGGCCCAGTTGCAGGGCCGCCGCGTACTGCTCGACCGGCGTGCTGCGCCCCTGCTCGATGATCTCCACCAGCCGCGGCGACAGTTGCGGGCGCCGGTAGGCGTACTCCGGAGCGAGCGCGCGGGCGGTCTCGAACGACTGCACCACGCGCTGCGCCTCGAACAGCCCGTCGAACACGCGCGGCCAGGTGATCTCGGCCACGCGCGCGCCACGCTGCGCCAAGCGCTGCATGGCGCGCTCGAGCGCCGCCAGCGCCGCCGCGCTCGCCAGGTGCTGCTGCGGTGTCGCCACGCTGCCCAGCGCGGGCGCGGTGCCGCCCGCACCCTGCGCGGGCAGCTCACGCCAGGCCGGCCGGACCGCCAGCACCGCGGCGGCCAGGGCGGCGTCCTCGACGTTGCGCGTGAACACGCCCACCTCGTCGAGCGTGTCCGAGTTGGGCTTCACGCCGGCGCGCGGCACCAGGCGCGGCGACGGCTTGTAGCCGACCACGCCGCAGAAGGCCGCCGGACGGATCACCGAGCCGGCGGTCTGCGTGCCCAGCGCCAGCGGCGCCATGTGCGCCGCCACCGCCGCCGCGCTGCCGCTCGATGAGCCGCCCGGCGTGTGCGCCGGCGCATGCGGGTTGCGGGTCGGCCCCGGCGTGAAGTTGGCAAACTCCGCCAGCACCGTCTTGCCGAGCACGTAGGCGCCCGCGTCCTTCAGCAGCGCCACGCAGGCCGCGTCGGTCTGCGGCCGGTGGCCGCTGTAGATCACCGACCCGTGGGCGGTAGGTGCATCGGCGGTGTCGATGTTGTCCTTGACCGCCACCGGCAGCCCGTGCAGCGGCCCGCGCCGCGCCGAAAGGTGCAGCGCACGCGCGGTGGCCAGCGCGCCGTCGGCGTCGAACCACGCATACGCCTGCACCGTGGGTTCGTGCTCGGCGATCGCATCGAGGAACGAGCGCGTCACGCTCTCCGGCGAGCACTCGCCGGCGGCGATCATGCGGACCAGGGTCGCGGCACTGAGGCGGTTCAGGGGCAGCTTCATCCGGATCTCCTCAGCGCAGCCCGCGCCCCGGCAGCACGCAGTGAAAAAACAGCCCCGCGCGGAACTCCGGCGGCGCGACCGTGGTGCCGTAGACGCTGGCCGCCAGCCGGGCCAGGCGCGCTTCGGCCTCGGGGCCGAAGCCCTGCGCGGCCGCCAGCTCACGCAGGCTGGCCACCGTCTTCTCCAGCGGCACCTGCTGGGCGCGCGCGGCAAAAAAGTCGTTGGCAAAGCGCGTGAGCTGGTAGCAGCCGTCGGCCGCCGCCGCATTCACGCGCACCGCGGCCTTGCTCGCGCACTGCTGCAGGCGCTCGGCCACGTACGGCCGCGGCGCCGGCGGCCGGTCACGATAAACCTCGTCGACGCGCCGCTCGGCCTGCGCGCGGTACACAGGGTCGGGCATCTGCGCGCCGATCGCCTTGATGGCCGCCTCGCGGGCCACACCGCGCGCCAGTTGCGCCAGCGCAGCCAGGCGCAGGTCGGCGTCGATCACGCACACCGTCAGCGCGATCACATCCGCGGTGGTGCTGCGTTCCTGCGCCGGCGCCGCCGCGGGCAGCCCGGCCAGCGGCAGCGGCAGCGACAACGACAGCGCGAGGGTCAGCCACCACGGCCGCATCGGCGCCGCCTCGCTCAGGGGTGTGAACGCGCGCCGCCGTGCGCGCGGCCGCTCAGGGCGCGGCCCGATGCGCGCCGCACCCGGCGCCGGCCGCCGCCGCGGCCCGGGCCACCGCACGCGCCGGCTATGCAGCCAGGGGCGTCCCGCGCGATCAAGGCAGACACGCCGGCTCGCCCCCGGCCCGGTCAGGCGGCCACGACGATCAGGGTTTGCAGCCCGCGCCGGGCCGCCAGTTCGGCGGGCGTCAGCCGCTGCGCGCCGTGGGCCGGCAGCAGACCCGGCAGCGCCTCCGGCAGCACGCCCGCCAGCGGCCGCTCCTGCGCCTGCCGCAGCGCCAGCGCCGCCACCCGCACCGCCGCATAGCTCGACAGCACGGCCGGGCGCTGCTCCGGCGCGGTGCGCCCGGCCAGGCCGTGCAGCGTGTCGTCGGCCGGCGCCGCCGCGAGCGCCGCCGGCGTCAGCACCCAGGCCGACGCGGCGGGCGGCAACTGCTCCAGCGCCTGCGCGCAGACCGCCGCCGGTGCCTGCAGCACGAGCAAACCAATGCCGCGGGCCTGCATGGCAGCCGCGTGCCGCACGCCATCGCCGAGCACCGGCTCGATCGCGGCACCGCTGCGGCTGGCCGCGCGCAGCGCGAGCAGGGCCGCCGCGCGCCCGTTGCGGCCCAGCGTCGCATCGCCCAGCGCGCCGCCGACGTCGTGCAGCAGGCCGATCTGCAGGCCCGTCTGCAGACCCGGGCCCACCTGGGCCAGCACGGCCGCCGGCGCCGCCAGCGAGGCGGAGGCCGACAGGGCCGCCGACTGCTTGAGAAAGCGCCGGCGCGCGGGAAAGCGGTTGCGCTGGTTCATGGGAGCAAGCCTAACCGATGCCCGCGCACCCGCCGGCCGGCCCGGCGGACGCAGCGGCGCCGGGGCCGGGCCGGGCTGCCGGCGCTACCGGAACAGGTCGCTGTGCAGACCGTGGCGCTCGATCAGCCGGTAGAACTCGGTGCGGTTGCGCTTGGCGATGCGCGCCGCCTGCGACACGTTGCCGCCGGTGAGCTTGAGCAGTTGCACCAGGTACTCGCGCTCGAACTGCGCGCGCGCCTCGGCCAGCGACAGGATGCCGCTGGCGCCGTGCTGCCCCGCCGGCGAGGCGAGCAGCGCGCGGTCGATCAGGTGGGCGGCGATGATCGGCCCGTCGGCGATCACCACGCACTGCTCGACCACGTTGTAGAGCTGCCGCACGTTGCCCGGCCAGCGGGCGTGATTGAGCCGCTCCAGCGCATCGGGCGCAAAAGCGCGCGCCGGGCTCTTGTAGCGGGCGGCGATCTGCGCCAGAAAGTGCTGCGCCAGCAGCGGAATGTCCTCGCGCCGGTTGTCCAGCGGCGGCACCGTCAGCCGCACCACGTTGAGCCGATAGAAAAGGTCCTCGCGGAACAGGCCGTCCTTGAGCTGCTGCGTGAGGTCGCGGTGGGTGGCCGCGACCACGCGCACGTCCACCTCCAGCTCGCGCGTGCCGCCCACCGGCCGCACCTTGCGCTCCTGCAGCACGCGCAGCATCTTGGCCTGCAGCGGCAGCGGCATGTCGCCGATCTCGTCGAGCAGCACCGTGCCGCCCTGCGCAGTGCGAAACAGGCCCGGGTTCTCGCTGACGGCGCCGCTGAAGGCGCCGCGCACGTGGCCAAACAGCTCGCTTTCCAGCAACTGCTCGGGCAGCGCCGCGCAGTTGATCGCCACGAAGGGACGGCCGGCGCGCGGGCTGGCTTCGTGGATGGCGCGCGCGATCAGTTCCTTGCCGCTGCCCGACGGGCCCACCACCAGCACGGTGGCATCGTGGCGGGCGATGCGCGCCAGCTCGTCGATCAGCGCCAGCATGGCGCGGTTGCGCGTGATGATCCGGGCGCGCCAGTCGTCGGCCGCCGGCCGCGGCGCCGGCCGCTCGGCCAGCAGCCGCTTGACCTCCTCCACCAGCGCGCGGCCGTCGAACGGCTTGGTGAGGAAAGCGGCAATGCCCTCGCGCGTGGCCGCCACCGCGTCGGGGATCGAACCATGCGCGGTCAGGATCACGACCGGCAGCAGCGGCTCGAGCTGGCGCATGCGCCGTGCCAGCGCCAGGCCGCTCACGTGCTCGTCGCTGTGCTCGCCGGGGTGCTCGTTCGCCGCGGGCTGGCCCGCCGGCGGGCCGGCGTCGGCTGCGGGCTCCGTCGTCTCGGGCTGCAGCCGCAGGTCGACGATCGCCAGTTGCGGCCGCGTGGCCTGCAGGCGCCCCAGCGCCTCGGCCGAGTTGCGCGCGGTCACGGTGGCAAAACCCGAGGCGTCGAGCCGCATCGCGATCAGCGTCAGCAGCGATTCGTCGTCGTCGACCACCAGTACGCAGGGGCGGCCGTCGGTCAGGGATGCAGGGCGGGCGGTCATGGCGGCCTGTTGGGCGGGCTATTGGGCGGGCTATTGGGCGGGCTATTGGGCGAGCTACCGGGCGAGCTGCTCGGCGAACGAATGGGCGGGCTAATCGACGGGTTAATCGACGGGCTAATCGGCGGGCTAATCGACGGGCCAATCGGCGGGCTAATCGGCGGGCTACTGGGCCAACTACGGGGCGCGCGAGCTGCGGCCGGACAGCTCGCGCTCGATGGCGCGCAGCGCCTCGAGCTTCTTCTCGGCGTCGAGGGCGCGCCGTTCCAGCTCGCGCAGCCGCGTCTCCAGCGTCGTGATGCGCAGCTCGTCCTCGCGCGCGCGCGACTGCGCGCGGCGCCGCTCCTCGCTGCCGCGGCGCTGCTCGTCCAGCCACAGCAGCGCCAGCGCGGCGCCGTCGCGCACGCCGGCCGGCGTCGAGTCGAGCTGCGCCAGGTCTTCGAGCTGCTGCCGGGCGCGCAACTCGTCGCGCAGCGGGTTGTTGGGGGCGGTGAGCAGCAGCGCCTGCTGCAGCCGCGCCTGCGGGCTGCCGTCGCGCAGCAGCCGGTTGGTTTCGGCGGCCAGTTCGTCGGCGCTCAGGCTGGGCAGGCGCGCCAGCAGCGGGGCCACCGCCGGCGGCGCCGCTGCCGGCACCGGTGCGGCCACCGCCGGCGCGTTGATGCGCGGCGGCTCCCACGGCGGCAACGGCCGCGCGGCACAGCCGGCCAGCAGCACCGCCGCGGCGACGCCGCAGACGCATGGCCCGCCGCGCCAGGCGGCCGGCGCGCGCCGCCCGCCACGCGGCTCAGGCCGCATCGTCCGCCTCCGGCAGCCGCGGCAGGCTGAGCTCGAAGTGCGCCCCGCCGCCCCGACCCGCCTCGACCACCCGCAGCCGGCCGCCGTGCGCCTGCGCCAGGTCACGCGCAATCGCCAGGCCGTGGCCGCTGCCGGGGGCGCCGCTCGACTGCGCGGCGGTGCCGCGCACCGCGGGGTCGAAGATGCGCTCCTCCTCGCCGGGTGCGATGCCGGGGCCGCTGTCGATCACGCTCAAGTGCACTTCCTCGGGTTGCACATCCATCCGCAACTGGAGCCGGCCGCCGGGCGGCGAGAACTTGATGGCGTTGGACACCAGGTTGTCGATCACCACGCGCAGCCCCTCGGCGTCGCCGGCCACAGCCGCCGGCGCAGCGTCCACCGCCAGCACCAGCCGCCGGTGCGCCAGCGCCAGCGCGTGGTCTTCCAGCACGTTGCGCACCACCGCCGCCAGGTCCACGCGGCCCACCGACTCGGCCTGCGCGGCGGCGGCCGGGTGCGGGCGGTCGCTGGCGAGCAGGCCCTCGATGCGCGCGAGCAGTCGCTGCGTATTGTGGCGGATCACGTCCACCACCGAGCGCTGCGGCGGCGTCAGCGGCCCGTACAGCTCCTCCTCCAGCGAGGCCGCCCCCTCGGCGATCGAGGCGATCGGCGTCTTCAGGTCGTGCGACATGCTGCGCAGGAAGCGCGCCCGCGTCTGCTCCAGCCGCGCCAGACGCTGGCGCAGCCACTCCAGCCGCAGCCCCAGCCGCACCAGGTCGGCCGGCCCGCGCACCACCACGCGGGTCGCTAGGTCGCCGTCGCCCAGCCGGCGCATCGACTGGCCCAGCTCGCGCACCGGACGGCCGAGGTACCACGAGAACAGCAGCGCCAGGCCGACGGCCAGCGGCACCGCCAGCGCCGCCAGCCCGAGCAGGCGGCGCGCCGCCTGCTGGGGCCCCGAGGCCAGCCGCGCCTGCTCGGCCGCCAACTGGCGGTCGGCCGCCGCGGCGGCCACCTGCACGGCGCGCTGCAGTTCATCGAACGCGGCCAGCGCCTGCGCCGGCTGGCCCTCGGCAAACGGGCGGCGCACGCGCTCGTCGGCGGCGAACACCGCGCCGAGCAGGGCCGGCGCCTCGTCCAGCCCCGTGCCCAGGGAGCGCATGGCCTCCAGCAACTGCACCCGCTGCCCCTGGTAGGCCTCGCGCAGGGCCGGCACGCCGAGCACCTGCGCCTGGCGCAAGGCGCGCTCCACGCCCACCAGCGCCTCGTTGGCGGCGCGCGCCTGCGCGCCATGCTCCTGCGCGCGCACGCTGCTGTCGCGGCCGGCAGCCGCCAGGTCCTGCAGTTGCAGCACCGCCAGCACCAGCGCCAGCGCGAGCGGGGCCAGCACCAGCGCAAAGGCGCCCAGCACCACGGCAGCAAAGTTGGAGGGCAGGAGCGGCAGGCGCATGGTCGGCAGTCCGGGCCGGCATTGTGCATGGCGCGTTGCGCCGGCCGGCCGGGAAAACCCTGCTGCAACCGGGTGCCCTGCCCGTCGTCTGAATGCCGGTTTCTTCCTAAGATGCGTTGTTTCAACGTCCGACTGCTCGCCGTGCCGACTCCCGCCCGCCGCCCTGCCTGCGCCCGCGCCCGTCGCGTGCGATCGAGGCTGTCGAGGCTGCTCGGTCTGTGGGCGCTGCTGGCCCTGCCGGGCCTGCTCGCGGCGTCGGCGGCACGCGCCATGCCGGTGGCCTTCACCGACAGCTTCATGGCGATGACCGACGTCTCCGAGCACGCCAGCGAGGCCTCGGTCGGCTACAGCTTCCGCCGCGCCTGGGCGGTGCAGGCGGGCTACCTCAACTGGACGCGCGATCACCTGGGTCGCCACCCGCAGCGGCGCGAGATCACCGACCTGCACCTGAACCATCGCCTGGTTCGCCGCAATACCCCCACCTCGCAGTTGAACGTCTACGTGCAGGCCGGCCTCGGCCACGGCCGCGCCTCCGAACGGAGCCAGTGGGACACGGTGGCGCAATGGGGCGGGCAGATCGACTGGGAGACCACCCGCCTGTATGCGGCCTACAAGGGCCATCGCTACCTGGCCGATTCATTCAACCACAGCGCACATGCCGTGCTCGGCGGCGTGTCGCTGTACGAAGTGGACTACGACCAGGTGCAGCCCTGGGTCGTGCTGGAGGCCAAGCGCATCAGCAAGTGGTCCGAGAGAACCGAGCTCACGCTGCTGGCCCGCTTCATTTACCGTTCGGCTTTCGTCGAGCTGGGCGTCAACGACCACGGCCAGCCGCGCGCCACCCTCATGTACATCTGGATGTAGTTCACAACCCCCAACCGGGAGACCGCCATGAAACGCACCCTGCTCACCCTGGCGCTGGCCGCCGCCCCGCTGCTGGCGCTGGCGCAGCCGCAAGCGCCCCAGTCGCTGAAGGCCGAAGTCAACGGCATGGTCTGCTCGTTCTGCGCGCAGGGCATCGAAAAGCGCATGAAGACGCTGTCCGCCACGCAGTCCGTGTGGGTGGACCTGAAGAACAAGACCGTCGCGGTCGAGATGAAGCCCGGACAGCGCATCGACGAGGCCACCTTCCGCCACGAGATGAAGGAAGCCGGCTACGACGTGGTGCGCGTGGAGCAGGTGGCGCTGAGCGCCGCCCAGATCCGCGCCCAGCAGCGCAAGTAAGCGGCCATGGACGCCGCGCGCGGCACCGCGCTGCTGTCGATCTTCACCAGCACCGGCACGCTGGTCTGCTGCGCGCTGCCGGCGGCGCTGGTGGCGCTGGGCGCCGGCGCGGCACTGACCGCGCTGGTGGGCGCGGTGCCGCAACTGGTCTGGCTGTCGGAACACAAGGACGCTCTGTTCGCCGTGGCCGCCGCCATGCTGGCGCTGGCCGGCCTCATGCAGTGGCGCGCGCGCACCGCGCCCTGCCCCATCGACGCCGCGCAGCGCGCCGCCTGCCTGTCGGCGCGGCGCCTGTCGCGCGGCGTGTACCTGGGTTCGGTCGCCGTCTTTCTCGTCGGCGGCTTCTTCGCCTACCTGGCGCCGCTGCTGCTGGGCTGAGGCGCGCAGGCGGCGCGGCTGCGGCGCTGCTGCCGCCCGGTGCATTGCGCAGCAATCTTCAAGATGGGCTGCTACGGCGACTTGCGCCAAAGGCGTCGTGCCGCGGACCCGGGCGCGGACGGCGCGGTCCGATCGGCTCAACCGGGCGCAGGCCGTCGCCGGGAAGATCGGCACCAGGAACGGCGAGAGTTACAAGGCACGGCTGACACGGCTCGACGCCGCGCGTCCCGAAGAGTGCCACCGGCTCGAGCGCGAACACTTCCGCCAGCCGCTCATTGAGGCCGTTCAGCACGACCTGGCCAACCATGCCGCCAGTCGCACCAAGCAGGCCAACCCCCCGCTGGGCCGGTTGCGGCAGCCGCGCAGGCGTCCTGCCGCGAGGGGCGGCAAGCCGCGCGATTGACCGATGCTAAGCGACCGGTGCCGACCAGCCCATCGAGCTGGCAGCGGGATTGCTCACGCGGCTCGACCCGAGCGAGGCCCTTCTCGTACCGGCCAACGCCGCACCCGCGTTCGATCAACTACGCGCCCAACTGCGCTCGACGTTGGTGCCAGCCTGGCCGGTCTGGATCAGCCATCCCGATTCTTCGCCACCCGCAACGCAACATCGAAACTTCGATGTGATTGATTGATTTATTTGGAATCCAAGAACATCATGCTCACCCGATGTCATTCGCATCGATGCGCACCCCTGTGACCATCGCCCAGATTGCCGAGGCCGCCGGCGTGAGCACCGCGACGGTCGACCGCGTGCTCAACCGGCGCTCCGGCGTCAATGCCGACACGGTCGACCGCGTGAACGAGGCCATGCGTCAACTGGGGGCCAGTGTGATCGTGCGCGGCCGGCCGCGCGTGCGCACCTACCGCTTCGCCTACGTGCTGCCGGCTTCGCCCCTGCCCTTCTTCGACACGGTAGACCGCCTGATCGCGCAGGGCGCCGGCGACTTCCGGCACAGCCACATCACCGAGGTCACCCATCGGATCGATGTCACCGATCCGGCAGAGTTCGCGGCACAGCTGGCGCGGCTGAATGATTGCGATGGCATCGCGCTGCTCGGACCCGACGTGCCCGCGGTCAAGCTGGCGATCGCCGATCTGGTCCAGGCGGGCGTGCATGTGGTCACGCTGTTTTCCGACGTCGCCGGCGCCAAGCGCGAGGCGTTCATCGGCGCCGACAACCTCGCCGCCGGGCGCGTGGCAGGGCTGCTGCTGTCGCGCATGCTCGGGCCGGCCAGTCGCAAGCGGCCGCTGCGGGTCGGTCTGCTGTCGCCGGCCACGCGATTTGCCGCGCAGATCGAGCGGCGGATCGGTTTCGCGCAGGCCATGGAAGAGCGCGCGCCGCAGGTCGACATCGCGCGTCTGACCGACCTTCCGGAGTCCGACGACGCCGCGCGGGACGCGCTGCGCGCTTGGTTCGAAGCGCTGGACGATTCCGCACGCTTGGCCGGCATCTACACCGTCGGCGCGGGTACCGGCGGCCTGGTGCGCGCGCTCGACGAGGCGGGTCATACCGACTCGGCGTTCGGCTTGATCGCGCACGACCTCACGGAGGTGCACCGCGGACTGCTGCGCGACGGCCGGCTGGCCTACGTGCTGCAACAGGATTTGCACTACGGCGTAATGAACGCCGCCAAGGTCTTGCGCGCGCTGTGCGAAGGGGTACGCGGCGCGTTGTCGGTGGTTCAGCCCAAGGTGGAGATCCTGACCGCCGAAAATCTGGCGTGACCGCAAGAGAGCACGACCCCACTGCCGCTTGGTTCACTTCACGACGAGGAGACGCACGATGACGTTGACACTGAAACACACCGTCGCCGCAGCAGTTGCCGGCGCGGCCATCGCAATGCTGGCGCCGAGCGCGGCGCTGGCGCAGGCCAAAGCCACCGGCAAGACGATCACGCTGTGTTGGGCAGCATGGGACCCGGCCAATGCGCTGGTCGAACTGTCGAAGGACTTCACCACCAAGACCGGCGTGGCCATGAAGTTCGAATTCGTGCCCTGGCCCAACTTCGCCGACCGCATGCTCAACGAGCTGAACTCCAAGGGCAGGCTGTGCGACCTGATGATCGGCGACAGCCAGTGGATCGGCGGTGCGGCCGAGAGCGGCCACTACGTGAAGCTCAACGACTTCTTCGCCAAAGAAGGCATCAAGATGAGCGACTTCATGCCGGCCACCGTCACCGGCTATTCGGAGTGGCCGAAGAGGACGCCGAACTACTACGCGCTGCCGGCGATGGGCGACGCGGTCGGCTGGGCCTATCGCAAGGACTGGTTCAACCTGCCCGAGGTGAAGGCCGAATTCAAGAAGAAGTACAAGCGCGACATCGCGCCGCCGAAGACATGGGACGAGTTCAAGCAGGTGGCCGAGTTCTTCCAGGGACGCAACATCGGCGGCAGGAAGGTCTTCGGCGCCTACATCTTCACCGAGCGCGGCTCCGAAGGCATCACGATGGGCGTGACCAACGTCCTGTATCCGTTCGGCTTCCAGTACCAGGACCCGAAGAAACCGTACGCGATGGACGGCATCGTCAACTCGGCCGACGCGGTGCGGGGACTGGAGTTCTACAAGTCGCTGTACAAGTGCTGCACGCCGCCCGGGTTGACCAACGCGTACATGCAGGAAGGCCTGGACGCGTTCAAGTCGGGCCAGGTGGCGATGATGATGAACTGGTTCGCCTTCTTCCCTGGCCTGCACAAGGACCCGAACGTCGGCGGCGACAAGATCGGCTTCTTCGTCAACCCTTCGGCCAAGGTCAAGGGTGTGCAACTGGGCGGCCAGGGCATCTCGGTGGTGTCGTACTCGCCCAATCGCAACGAGGCGCTGCAATACATCAAGTGGTTCGCGTCGCCAGAGGTGCAGAAGAGGTGGTGGCAGCTCGGCGGCTACTCGTGCCACAAGGCCGTGCTGGAGGACCCGGGTTTCGCCAAGAGCGCGCCGTTCGCCCGCGAGTTTCTCGAATCGATGGGCATGGTGCAGGACTTCTGGGCCGAGCCTTCGTACGCGCAACTGATGTTGGCGATGCAAAGGCGCGTGCATGACTTCGTGGTGGCCGACAAGGGCACCGCGAAAGAGGCGCTCGACGGAATGATTGCCGACTGGAAGAAGGTGTTCAAGGAGGACGGCAAGCTCAAGTAGGGCGAGCGTCCGTCGTCGTTCCCGCGCGAGCGCCAACCCAGCACTTGCCACCACGCGCTGCTGGTTGCGCGCCCGCGCGGCGACAACGCCTCGGCTACCCGACACCCGACCGCCCGATGCCCTCGCCCGCCGATCGAGTCGCCCGCGCAACCCCCGCGGCACTGGCACGGCGCGTGCGCGGACTGTCCGACCGCGCCATCGCCTGGCTGTTCATCGCGCCGACGATGGTCCTGCTGCTGGCCATCAACGTCTTTCCGCTGATCTGGACCGTCGGACTGTCGTTCACCAACTACCGCGCCAACCGCCCCAATGCGCCGGTGGTCAACGTCGGCATCGATCACTACGTGTCGATCCTGACCGACCCGGATGTCTGGCATGCGATGCAGGCGACCGCGCACTTTCTGTTCTGGACCATCCTGCTGCAGACGCTGATCGGCTTCGCGCTCGCCTGGCTGATCGACCGAAAGTTCCGCGGTCATGGCTTCTGGACGACGATGATCCTGATTCCGATGATGTTGTCGCCCGCGGTGGTCGGCAACTTCTGGGCGCTCCTGTACCAGCCGCAGATCGGTCTGTGGAACTACGCCGTCAGCTTCTTCGCGGGCGTGCCGGCCTCGAGTTTCTCGATGATCGGCGAAGTCGGGCTTGCGCCGTGGGCCATCGTCATCGTCGACACCTGGATGTGGACGCCGTACGTCATGCTGATCTGTCTGGCGGGCCTGCGTTCGATTCCCGACTACATCTACGAGGCGGCCGAGGTCGATCGCGCCTCGAACTGGCGCCAGTTCTGGTCGATCACGCTGCCGATGGTGCTGCCCTTCATCATGCTGGCGGTGCTGTTTCGCGGCATCGAGAACTTCAAGATGTTCGACATGGTGAACCTGCTGACGGCGGGCGGTCCGGGTTCGACCACGGAAGTCGCGTCGATCACGCTCAAGCGCGAGGCGTTCGAGAAGTGGCGCACCGGCTACTCGTCGGCCTTCGCGGTCATCCTGTTCGTCACGGTGTTCGGGCTCGCGAACATCTATGTGAAGGCCTTGAACCGGGTCAAGAGCCGATGAGCGACTCGACACCGCCGTCCGGTCACCCGCGCCGGCTTGCCGCGGCGAACGCACGATGCGGCCGAAGCTCACCATGAGCACACAAGCGCATTCGGTCGTCGCGCCCTCGCCGCGCGCGCAGTGGATCGCCGGCACGATCGTGGTGCTGTATGCGCTGTTGACGATGGTGCCGCTGGCCTGGATCTTCCTCACCGCGTTCAAGAGCGGACCCGACTCGATCTCCTACCCGCCGAAACTGGTGTTCACACCGTCGGCCGAGGGTTTCTGCAACCTGTTCAACACGCGCTCGCGCCAAACCGACGAGTACCTCGCCAGCCTGCCGCCCGCCACCACGGTCTGCGACCGGCAGGCGCGGGCGAACAACATGGTGTTGGTCGGACCGTCAAACTACGCGCCGCGCTTCGTCAACTCGCTGGTGATCGCCTTCGGGTCGACCGCGCTATCGGTCGCACTGGGCGTGACCGCGGCCTACGCTTTTTCCCGCTTTCGCGTGCCGCTGAAGGACGACCTGCTGTTCTTCATTCTGTCCACGCGCATGATGCCGCCGATCGCAGTGGCGATCCCGATCTACCTGATGTATCGCGAACTTGGCCTGTCGGACACGCGGCTTGGCATGATTCTTCTCTATACCGCGGTCAACGTCTCGCTCGCGGTGTGGCTGCTCAAGGGCTTTATCGACGAGATTCCGCGCGAGTACGAAGAAGCCGCGCTGGTCGACGGCTACACACGGCTGCAGGCTTTCTACAAGGTCGTGCTGCCACAGGCGACCACCGGCATCGTCGCCACCGCAATCTTCTGCCTGATCTTCGCCTGGAACGAGTACGCGTTTGCAGTGCTGCTCACCAGCGGCGAAGCCCAGACCGCACCGCCGTTCATTCCCATCATCATCGGAGAGGGCGGGCAGGACTGGCCGGCGGTGGCGGCGGGCACTGCCCTGTTCCTGCTGCCGATCCTGGTGTTCACCGTGCTGCTGCGTCGACACCTGCTGCGCGGCATCACCTTCGGCGCGGTGCGCAAGTGAAGCGCTGGCTGCGTCGGGGACCGTGGGAGCTCGCCGCCTGCGTGGTGATCGGCGCCGGCGTGCTGATGCTGCTGCAGCCGTTCTCCCTGACGCTCTACACCTACTCGTTCGTCACGACTCTGGTCGGTGTAGTCCTGTTCACGGTCGTGTCCAAGTTTCCGGACTGAGGGCGCGTGAAAGCATTGTCGCGACCAGCCCGGGGGCGCGCGATCGGGGCGCGCATTGGTCTTTCTCACGAGCCCTGAGTCGTATGGCCGAGATCCGTGTCGAGCACCTGGCCAAGCGATTCGGCGATTTCGTCGCCGTGCGCGACTCCAGCTTCACCGTGCGCGACGGCGAGTTCTTCTGCCTGCTGGGGCCCTCGGGCTGCGGCAAGACGACGACGATGCGCATGATCGCGGGGCTGGAGCTGCCTTCGGCCGGCCGCATCCTGCTCGATGGTGAGGACGTGACCATGCGCCGCGCAGCCGAGCGCGACATCGCCTTCGTGTTCCAGTTGTTTGCGCTCTACCCGCACATGAACGTGCGGGCCAACATCGCCTTCCCGCTGCGCGCGCAAGGGGTGGCGCGCGCCGAAATCGCGCAGCGGGTCGCCGACGCGGCGCGCGTGCTGCGGATCGACCACCTGCTGGATTCGCCGGTCGCCGGACTGTCTTCCGGCGACCGGCAGCGCGTGGCGCTGGGCCGCGCGATCGTACGGCGCCCCAAGGCGTTCATGATGGACGAGCCGCTCGGCGCGCTCGACGCCGAGTTCCGCCACACGATGTGCGGCGAGCTGCGCGCGCTGCACGACCGGCTGCGCGCCACCACCGTCTATGTGACCCACGACCAGTCCGAGGCGATGGCAATGGCCGACACGATCGCGGTGATGAACCACGGCGTGATCGAGCAACTGGCTCCGCCGCAGCAGATCTACGACCGGCCAGCGTCGATGTACGTTGCGGAGTTCATCGGTTCGCCGTCCATGAACCTGCTGCCCTGCGTGCGCGACGCGGCCGGGCGCCTGCTGATCGGCGGTGCGGCGCTGGACCTGGCGCCGGCGCCGGCCGACTCTGGCGATTTGGTGCTGGGCGTGCGCCCCGAGCATGTCCGCCTCGGCGCAGCCGAAGGGCCGGTTCCTCGGGCGCGGGTGTATGGCGTCGAGTACCTGGGCACCACGCAGATCGTCGCGCTGACCCTGCCCGACGGAACCCAGATCAAGGCGCGCACCGCCGCCAGCGTCGCGGCGCGCGTCGGCGATGCGTTCGGGCTGCACCTGGCGGCCGACCGGATCGCGCTGTTTTGCAAGAGCGACGGCCGCGCCCTGCGCTGGGGGACCGAGCTTGGCTGACTTTCGCCTCGACGGCGTGACCCGTCGCTTCGGTACGACGCTGGCCGTGAGCGAGCTCAGCCTCGCCGCCGCCGACGGCGAGTTCATCGTCCTGCTCGGCCCGACGGGCGCCGGCAAGACCACCACCTTGCGTTTGCTGGCGGGCCTGGAGCGCGCCGACGCCGGGCGCATCTACATCGGCGGGCATGACGTCACCATGGAGCCGCCGGCCGCGCGCGATGTGACCTTCGTGTTCCAGCAGTACTCGCTCTATCCGCACCTGTCGGTGTACGACAACCTTGCTTTCCCGCTGCGCTCGCCGGCGCGCCGTTGGCCGCTACCTCAGATCGAGGCGCGCGTGCGCGAGATCGCCGCTCTGCTGCACATCGAAGACAAGCTCGCCAACCGCGCCACCCAGCTGTCCGGCGGGCAAATGCAGCGCGTGTCGATCGGCCGCGCCCTGGTGCGCCAACCGGCCGTGACCCTCATGGACGAACCGCTATCCTCGCTCGATGCCAAGCTGCGCGCCGAGCTGCGGATCGAGTTGAAGCGCATCCAGAGCGAGCTCGGATCGACCCTGCTGTACGTCACGCACGACCAAACCGAAGCCATGACGCTGGCCACGCGCATCGGCGTGCTGCAGCAAGGCCGCCTGGTGCAGCTCGGTTCGCCGCGCGAGGTCTACGAGAATCCCGCCAGTGTCTACGTTGCCACCCGGCTCGGCAACCCAAGGATCAACGTGCTGCCGCGCGCGGCGCTGCCGGCGTGTCCGGCGCCCGCGGAGGCGGCTCACATCGGCGCGCGTACCGAGCATGTTCGCCTGCACCGAAACGGCACTGGCGGCCAGGCACGCGGGCGGGTGCGCTGGATCGAGCATCTGGGCGATCAGAACCACCTGCACGTGCGCCTTGACGGCAGCGAATACGAGCTGGTGACGCTGACCGACCCGGCAGCGCCACTGGCGGTCGACGATGCGGTAGCGATCGAAGTGCTGCGGCCGCTGTACTTCGCCGCTGACGGCGCGCGCGTGCCGAGTTGAAACGGTTCAGGAGACCGCGATGAACAGCGCCTTGATCGTCGACTGCATTGCCGCCGTGCGCGGCGCGCTGCTGGCGAGCGAAAGCGATATCGAGTCGCTCGACCGCGCGATCGGCGACGGCGACCACTTCATCAACGTCAAGCGCGGCTGCGACGTGCTGCTCGCCCTCTCGCCCGAGCTGTTGCCCCTGGCGCCCGATGCGGCCTGCCGGCAGATCGGTATGAAGCTGATGTCCACGATCGGCGGGGCATCGGGGCCGCTGCTGGCGAGCTTCTTCCTCGCGCTGGGCAAGTCGATCGCCGGCGCGGCCACCGTCGATGCCGAAAGCTTCGCTCGCGCCTTTGCCGCCGGTGTCGACGCAATCGGCCAGCGCGGCAAGTCCGGCCTCGGCGAAAAGACCATGCTCGACGTACTGATCCCGGTGGCCAACCTGCTCCAGCGGCTGACCCACGAGCGCATAGCGCTCGACCCGCTGTGCGCACAAGTAAAAGCCGAGGCCGAACGCAGCATGCTGGCCACGCGCGACATGATCGCGACCAAGGGGCGCGCTCACTTCCTGGGCGAGCGGGCCATCGGCCACATCGATCCCGGGTCCAAGACCTGTCAGGTTGCCATCCATGCTGTGTGCGATCTGCTCACCTCACGCTAACGTCTCCGGAGAACCGCCATGAAGAAGTTCTTCAACCACACCGACAGTCTCCTGCGCGAGGCCCTGACCGGCCTGGTGCAGGCGCACGATGGACTGCTGCGCGCCGAGTTCGAGCCCACCTTTGTTGCGCGCAAGCAGACCCGGCCCGGTAAGGTGGCCCTGATCTCCGGCGGTGGCTCGGGCCACGAACCGCTGCACGCGGGCTTTGTCGGCGAGGGGATGCTGGATGCCGCCTGTCCGGGTCAGGTCTTCACCTCGCCGACGCCGGACCAGATGCTGGCCGCGGCGCAGGCAGTCGACGGCGGCCGGGGCGTGCTGTTCATCGTCAAGAACTACAGCGGCGACCGCATGAACTTCGAGCTCGCCGCCGAGATGCTGGAACTCGAAAGCGACACCGTGCTGGTCAACGACGACGTGGCGGTGGAAAACTCCACCTACACCACGGGCCGCCGTGGCGTGGCGGGCACACTGATCGTCGAGAAGGCCGTCGGTGCGGCTGCCGAGCAAGGCGCCACCCTCGCGCAATGCAAGGCACTGGGCGACCGCGTGAATCAGAACACGGCATCGATGGGCGTGGCCTTCACCAGTTGCACCGTGCCCGCCGCCGGGCGGCCGACCTTCGACATCGGACCCGACGACATCGAAATGGGCGTGGGCATCCATGGCGAACCCGGGCGTCGCCGCGAGAAGTTCAAGCCCGCCGACGCCATCGTCAAGGATCTGATGGATCCGATCCTCGCCGACCTGAAGCCCGAGCGCGGCCGCCAGGTGCTGCTGCACGTGAACGGCTTCGGCGGCACGCCGCTCATGGAGCTGTATCTGCTGTATCAGCGCGCCGCCGAGCGGCTGCAGACCGACGGCCTGACGATAGCGCGGTCGCTGGTGGGCAACTACACCACCTCGCTGGAAATGGCCGGTGCATCGCTGACGGTGACGCTGCTGGACGACGAGCTCAAATCGCTGTGGGACGCGCGCGTTCATACCCCGGCGCTGCGCTGGGGCGCGTAGCCGCACGCCGGGGCGCCGCCTTGCGCTGCGGCGGTCGCTCGTCTGCGGCCGTCAGCCGCGCCAGACAAGGCGCTCGCCCACGCGCTCGGCCTTCACCCGGCCCAGCGCGGCGAGCGAATCGACGACGTCGGGCAGGCGCTTCTTCCACGGGCCGCGGCCGGTGAACTGCGCGGCGAGCTGGTCGAGGTCGAGGCCCTGCGGCGCGGCGGCCACGGCGTCGGCCACGAGGCGGGTCTGCTCGGGCAGCGACGAGGGCCAGGCGGCACCCCGGGTGGGGGTCTAGCGACAGCGGGTCGGTTCAGACGGCGCGTAGGGTGTCGCGCACCTCGGGCCTCTCCAGGTCGGCCAGGCGGATGCGGTGCGAGCGGGGGTCGGGAAACGGCGTGTAGGTGGCGCCGCTGCGGGTGAACTCGGCATACAGCTCGATGACGTGGCCCACGTCGACCACGAGCAGGAAGGGCGGGCGGCCTTCGTCGGCGGGCAGGGCGCGGGCGTAGCTCTCGGCCTGGGCGCGGGCGCGCAGCAGCGCGTCGTCGAAGCCCCGGGTGGCGGCACCGGCGCGCAGCTTCTTGGCCTCCAGCACGAAGGCGCCGCGCTTGTAGCAGTCGATGCGGCCCTCGCCGCTGGAGCCGTCGCCGCGCGCCAGCGTGACGCGCCGCTCGAACACGTAGGCGTTGTCGCGCGTGTCCTCGCGCGACGGCTGCGGCGGTTGCACCCCGAGCAGCGTGGAGAGTTCGTGGACGAACAGTTGGTAGTTGGCCAGCTCGGTGCCGTCGGCCACGCACCAGCGCGCAATGAAGGCGCTGGCGGCAGCCGCGGCTGGAGTGCCGGCCGATGCGTTGCCGGACGGGGACGAGGGAGGCGCCATGGTCACGGCGCAGAGGATACGGCGTAGCGGCCCGGACCGACGTCCTCAGCTTGCCCGTTGCCGCGGCCGCTGGCGGCCAGACCGCGGCAGCCCTGCTCGCACCGCCTTGCAGACGGCTGTGGCCACCGGCGCCGCCCGAAAAAAAACGGCCGCCCGCAGGCGGCCGTTGCCGAACGAGTACCGCCGGAACGTCAGGCGGCGGGCAGGCCCATCACCGACCGGGCGATGCGACGCGCGGCCGCAAGGCAGCGGTCGATGTCGGCCGGGTCGTGCCATACGTGGGTGGACATCCGCAGCGGGAAGCGGTTGCCGCCGGAGGTGGGCACGGTGGTGTTGCGCACCACGATGTTGTCCTCCGACAGCAGGCGCGAGACCACCTGGCCGCTGAGCGTGCTGCTGGCGATCGCCGCGTCGGCGGTGGTGCCGCCGGAGCCGGTGGGCAGACCGAAGAACGGGTCGAACGAAGTCAGCGCCGACAGCAGCTCGGGATCGTCCTTGGGGGCATACAGCGCGCCCACACCCCAGTCCTGGGCGATCTTCTCCTTGGCGTAGCGGCCCATGGTGAGGGTGTAGGTCTCGATGTTCTTGCGGCCGATCTCGTCCCACACCCGGCAGGCCTCGCCGACCGCGGCAATCAGCGGTACGTGCTTGGAGCCGGTGCTCTGCACCACGCTGCCGATGTCAAAGAGCGCAGTGGCCGAGGTGGAGCCGGCGCGATTGGCCCAGGGCGTGGTGCCGACCAGGATCTTCTGCGCGGCGCTGTCGCGGCCGTCGACGACGGCCGTGGTGTTGGCGGTGCCGGACAGGCTGCTGGTGGTGATCGGGAACCAGGCCGGCAGCGGCAGCGGGTTGGCCTGCGCCCGCACCTTGTTGCGGATGATCAGGATGCCGGTCGAGCCGGGCGCGCACTGCCACTTGTGGGCGGCGCCGGCCATGAAGTCGACGCCGAGCGCAGCGTAGTCATAGGCCATCATGCCCGGCAGGTGGGCGCCGTCGCAGATGGTGACGATGGGCGGGAAACCGTTGCTCTTGGCGATGGCCACGTCGACGATGCGGCGGATCGGCAGCATGGTGCCGGTCAGGAAGTCCGGGCTCGACCACATGAGCGCGCGCACGCGCTGGCCGGCGGCGCGCGCCGCATCGATCTCGGCGGCAAACTGGTCGGCAATGCCGGCGGCGGTCTGGTTGTTGCCCACCGGCAGCGTGATGCGGCGGACGATCAGGCCGTAGCGGTCGCGCGCGATGGCCAGCGGCACGTCGCCGCCGGGGTGCTCGCGGTTGGTGGTGATGACCACGTCGCCAGCTTGCCACTGCAGGCCGAGCAGGGCCTGGCACATGCCGTCGGAGGTGTTGTAGGAGACGACCAGTTCGTCGGCATCGACGCCAAAGCCGTTGCCGGCCGGCGGCGTGGTGCCGGTGGGGCCGCCGCGCGCCATGACCTGACGCTGCGTCAGGAAGTTGCTGTAGCCGTTCAGCGACTCGGTCGCGTAGGCGGTGTTGTCGGCGTTGAACTTGTCGACCACCACCTTGGGCATCGAGCCGGCGGTGCCGATGTTCATGAACAGCCGCGCCGGGTTCAGGATGAAGCGCTTCTGAACGTCCTCCCAGAATGCGGCGTTGGACAGCAGCGACGAGCGCAGCGCGTCCACCACCGATGTCGGGGCTGGCTGGGCAAAAGCTACGCCGCCCCCCGAACTGCCGCCACAGCCGCTCAGTCCGCCGACGGCCGCAAGACCTCCGATCGACGTCACCGCACGCAGAAAGTCGCGCCGCTTGGGCGACCAGGTGGCGACTTCCTCCTCCGACCAGGGCAGCTCTGTGCCCTGTACCTTCTTCACTTCGTTGGCACCCATGTCAGTCCTTTCGCCGCGCAGCGATGCGCGGCACGAAAAAGCCCGCACGACGCGCCGGGCTGGCACGTCGTGCGAGATCCTGCAAGAAACGCAACGGCACGCCGCCTACTTGGTGGCGATGACGGCGATCTCGACCAGCACGTCGCGCGGCAGACGCGACGCCTCGATGGTGGCGCGCGCCGGCGGGGCCGACTTGAAGTACTCGGCATAGATCTTGTTCATCGTGCCGAAGTCGTTCAGGTTCTTCAGGTAGACGTTGGACATCACCACGTTGTCGAACGTCATGCCCTGCGAGCGCAGCTTGGCGCCGATGTAGTCGAGCACCAGGCGGGTCTGCTCCTCGATGGTCGTGCCCTGCACCGCATTGCCGGCCTTGTTCAGCGGGATGACGCCGGCCAGGAAGTACAGGTTGCCGGCCTGGACGATCTGCGAGTACGGGCCGATGGCCGGGTACACCTCGTTGGTCGAGTGAATGATCTTGGCGGGGCCGCTGGCGCAGCCGGAAAGAACGGCCACGGCCAGCGCGGCAACGCCGGCGCGGATCAGGTTTCGCATGCTTCGGTTCCTCTTGAGTTATTGGTAGACAGCGGTGGGTTGCGCCGCGGGCCACGCCCGCCGTGGCCACGTGAAGCGGCGAATCAGTGTCGAAGGGGTTCGCCAACCCTGACAAGAAGCCGATGACAGGGGTTTACCCTGATTGATTTCGCAGATGCGGAGAAGCGCCTCTCCACCAGAGGACGCCGCGGCGCAGCAAGGGGCGCGCGCACGGGCACGGGCCCGCGCCGTCTCTACGTGGTTACAACAACGCAATGGCACCGATGCGCTGTTGCGCATGGGGCACGCCCTGCGGCGCGCGCGCGACGGCGGCGCCATGCGGCTGCAACGCAGCCCGCCGGCCCGCCAGCCCGTTGACCCGATGTACGGGCGGGGCCGGCGCTCCACGTCGGCGTTGGGCCTACGCGTTCAGTTGGCTGGCCGGTGCCGGGGGGCGGACCGGCCGCCCCTGCGGCTCAGCGCGTGACGGGGTTTTCCAGCACCCCGATCCCGTCGATCTCGACCTTCACGACATCGCCGGCCTTGAGCCACGGCGGCGGCGAGAAGCCCATGGCCACGCCGGCCGGCGTGCCGGTGGCGATCACGTCGCCGGGCTGCAGCGTCAGCGCCGCGGAGATGCTCTCGATGATGGCGGGGATGCCGAACACCAGGTCGTTGCTGTTGCCGTCCTGCCGCAGCTCGCCGTTGACCCACAGGCGGATGCGCGCGTTGGCGCCGTCGAGCGCGTCGGCGGTGACGATGCACGGCCCCATGGGGCAGAAGGTGTCGCAGCCCTTGCCGAGCAGCCACTGCTGGTGGCGCTTCTGCAGGTCGCGCGCGGTGACGTCGTTGACGATGGTGTAGCCGAACACGTGCGCCAGGGCGTCGGCGGCGGCGATGTTGCGGCCACCGCGGCCGATGACCACGGCGAGCTCGGCCTCGTAGTCGACGGCGCTGGAGACCGCGGGGATCTCGATTGCCGCGCCGGGCCCGACGACGCTCTCCGGCACCTTGCTGAACACGACCGGCGCCGGCGGAATCAGGTCGTCGGCGCTGCGGGCGCCGTTGAAGCCGCGCGCCGCCAGTTCGGCCGCATGCGAGCGGTAGTTCAGCCCGACGCAGAACACGTTGCGGCGCGGCCGCGGCAGCGGTGCCAGCAGTTGCACCGCCGCCGCCGCCAGCGGCGGCTCGGTGGCCGGCCAGTCGGCGCCGCCGGCGCGCGCCTCGATCAACTGCTGCATGTCGCAACCGGCAAAGGGCAGGATCTCGCCGGCCGCGCCGATCCGACCGGCGCGCAGCCGCGCACCCTCCCTGAACGACACCAGTTTCACCGCGTCCTCGCTTTCGATTCAACCAAGAGAGCGGTCAAGCCTAGCCGAAGCACCGGCCGCGCGCGGTTTCAGGCCGCCGCGTCCTGCGCGAGGGTGGCGATGTCCTGCTCCAGGCGCAGCACGCCCACCAGCGTGGCGGCGCGTGCGCACAGCACCGACCAGTCGTGCGCGCCCATGACGGCATCGACCCGCAGCAGCGCCTCGCCGCGGCGCGGATCGACGCGCCACTCGACCGCCAGCGGCAGCACGTCGCGCGCCGCAAACAGGCCGAGCAGGCGGCACGGCAGGCCGGCGTCATGGTCGAGGGTGGCGCGCAGCCGGCCGTAGACCTCGGGATTGTCGAACTGGGACAGCATGGGAACTCCATCACTTCGAGGGCAGCGGGCGTCAGGTGCCCGCGATCACCGCGCGTCCGCCACGGCGGACTGACTGACCCGGCCCGCGCAGGAACGCCGGGTCAGCGGTGAATTCGAATGATGGACGCGACCCCGCCGCCGGAGAGAACCGGCACTGCGAACGCAAGGCGGGGCGCGAAGGTCATGGATGAACGTTCAGAGGCTGGGCGGACTATAGCGCCGCACGCCACCGGCCGCCCGGCGCCCGCGGGGGCTTGGCGTGCCCGCGGGACCGGGCGCGCCCGATGCGGTCTACAGGAACAGGTCCGGCATCAGCGACCGCGAGCCCGGCACCACGGCGTAGCGATCGAAGTCGGTGACGCCGCGCTCGCGCAGCACGGTCTCGTCGATGAAGAAGTTGCCGGTGGTGGTGCGCGCGTCGGCCGTGAGGATGGCGTGGGCCGCATCGGCCATGATCTCGACGCTGCGGCAGTGCTCGGGCCGCACGCCCGGAATCATCTGCAGCGCGGCGGTCTGGATCACGGTGCGCGGCCACAGCGCGTTGACCGCGATGCCCAGCGGCCTGAACTCCTCGGCATGGCCGAGCACGCACATGCTCATGCCGTACTTGGCCATGGTGTAGGCCACATGCGGGGCAAACCAGCGCGCCTGCATGTTCAGCGGCGGGGCCAGCGTCAGCACGTGCGGGTTGCGGCCCGCCTGCGCCGAATGCTGCAGGTGCGGCAGGCAGGCCTGCGTGACCAGGAAGGTGCCGCGCACGTTGACGCCGAACATCAGGTCGAAGCGCTTCATCGACGTCTCGCCGGTCGGCGTGAGGTTGATGGCGCTGGCGTTGTTGATGACGATGTCGATGCCGCCGAAGGTCTCCACCGTGCGCCGTGCTGCCTCGACCACCTGCGCCTCGTCGCGGATGTCGACCTGCAGCGGCAGCGCCTTGCCGCCGGCTGCCTCGATCTCATCGGCCGCGCTGTAGATGGTGCCGGGCAGCTTGGGATTCGGTTCGGCCGTCTTGGCGACGATGGCGACGTTGGCGCCATCGGCCGCGCAGCGCCGCACGATCGCCAGTCCGATGCCGCGCGAGGCGCCCGAGATGAAGATGGTCTTGCCCTTCAGGCTGGTTGCGCTCATGACTGCGGTCCCGTTGCGTGTGGCTTCATGTCGTCTCCTCTGGGTGTGTGGTGGACTGCCGCGCGGCAACGGCGATGATGGCCTCGGCCAGCCGCTCGGCCACCCGCGCGTACAGCGGCGGCGCGGGATGAAAGCCGTCCGGGCAGAACAGGCCGGGATGGGCGACGCCATCCATCGGCACGTGCGTGATCGCGCTCTGCGGGGCCGCCCAGCGCGCCTGCGCGCGGTTGTTGCGCCGCGCCGCGTGGCCGGCGTAGAACGCGAGCGGCTGCGGCAGTGCCGGGAACAACTCCATCTCCGGCAGCGCCGGAAACAGGATGTCCCGCACCCCGGCATGCGCGCGCAGCCAGTCGGCGATGAGCTGGCGCTTGCGCAGGGCAAAGGGCAGGCCCTGCTCCTTGGTGATGTCGTTGACGCCGCAAATCACGACTGCCACATCGGCCGGCTGCACATGGCCGCGCATCAGCTTGTGCAGCACGCCCTCCGAGGTCAGGCCGGCCTCGGCCACCAGTTGCCAGCGCACGCGGCCGCCCAGCCGCGCCGCGAGCTGCCGCGCCAGCGGCAGCGCCAGCGCCTCGTCCTGCGTGCGCGCGCCGACCCCGGCGGCACTGGAGTCGCCGGCGACCAGCAGCCGCAACGCGAGGGCACCGCGCCCGACCACGCCCCGGCGCGGCCCGCCCGGCTCGGGCAAGGCAGGTGCCGTCCGCTTGAGCCGGCGCGCCTGCGCATACAGCAGCGGCGCCAGCGCGATCCGGGCCGCCAGATCGATCATGCCCGGCCTCCCGGCGCGCGCTCGTGCGCAGCGGTGAGTTGCGTACGCGCGGCCGCCACCTGCAGGGCGACCTCGCACACCTGCACGCCGGGCTCGGACTGGGAGCGCAGGACCACGAAGCGGCCGCCGGCCGCGGCGGCCATGTGCCGGTCGAAGGCCATCATGCGATGACCGGCGTGCGTGTCGCCGCTGCCGCGCAGCCGGCAGGGCGTCCGGATCTCGGCGAAGGCCGTGTCGCCGTCGATTCGCACGATCGGCACCTGCCGGGGCGACAGGAAGGCGCGCTGCCAGGCCGCCGCCAGCGTCGCGGTGTCGGCGGCCGCGCCGATGCGAGCGCGCCGGACCGCCGCCCGAGCGAGCCAGCGCGACCAACGTTCGGACCACGCGCGGCGGACGGGGTCTCGCGCCAGCCACGCCGAAACGTGCGGCAGCACGCGCGTGGCCGAGCGCTTCAGGCCTTTGCCGATGCCGCCGCCCTGGGCCATAGGATCATCTGCGTGCAGCGGAACAGCGCCAGGGTCTTGCCGGTGGCCGCCTCGGTCACGGTGGCGTCCCAGACCTGCGTGTTGCGGCCGAGGTGGACGCCGCGCGCCACCGCATCGACCGCACCCTCGCGCGCCGTGCCGAGGAAGTTGCACTTCAGCTCGATGGTGGTGAAGCTCTCGGCGCCGGCGGGCAGGTGCGCGATCACCGCAAAGCCGCAGGCCGTATCGGCCAGGGCGATCACGCTGGCCGCATGCAGGAAGCCGTTGGGCGCCAGCAACTGCGGCCGGACCTGCATGCGCATCAGCAGTTCGCGCTCGTCGATGTGCAGCACCGTCAGGCCGAACAGCTCCGGCAGGCTGCCCCGGGCGCGGGCGTTCAGGGCATCGAGCGTGATGTCGGCGCGCAGGTTCATGGGCGGCATTCCGGGCTCTGAATCGATCGCGGCTGGCGGTTCACGCGGTACGGGCGTCCGTCACTGGAACCGGGAGAAATCGGGTTTGCGCCGCTCGAAGAAGGCGTTGAACGCCTCCTTGGCCTCGGCGCTCTTGAGCAGGTGCGCAAAGGTCTGCGCCTCGTCGGCGATGATTTTCTCGGTGAGGCTGCGCCAGCCGGCCTTCATCAGGCGCTTGGTCTCGCGCACGCTGGCCGGCGGCAGCGCGTTGAAGCGGCGCGCCTGCCGCAGCGTGTGCTCGAGCACCTCGCCCGGCGGCAGGATGCGGTTGACGAGCTTCATCTCGAGCGCCTCCTCGGCGCTCATCGGCTCGCCCAGCAGCAGCTTCTCGGCGGCCTTGTGATAGCCGGCCGCCAGCGGCACCAGCAGGCTCGAGCCAAACTCGGCGCACAGGCCAAGACTCACGAACGGCATGCTGAACATGGCGTTGTCGGCGCAGTAGGCAAAGTCCGCGTGCGCCAGCAGGGTGGTGCCGATGCCGACCGCCGCGCCGTTGACCGCCACCAGCACCGGCTTCTCGGCCAGCCCGAGGGCCATCATGAACTGGAACACCGGCGCATCCATGCCCGCCGGCGGGTTCTTCATGAAGTCTTCGAGGTCGTTGCCGGCGGTGAAGATGTCGGGCTGGCCGTGCAGCACGATGGCGCGCACGCTGCCGTCTTCGTGCGCGGCGGCGATCGCCTCGGCCATCTGCTGGTACATCGCCACCGTGAGCGCGTTCTTCTTCTCCGGTCGCGCGATCTCGATGCGGCACACACCCTCGGCGTTGTCGGTCTTGATGGTCATGCGGTCTCCTCGATACCGGACGATCGTCGCGCCCGTAGCCCCGGGCGGCACGCTCAGCGGGCCGCCGGCATGCCTTGGCGCCCGAACTTGCGATCGGCAAACTTGATCAGCTGCGCCTGTGCCCCTTGCTGCACCTTCTTCCTGACAATCGGCGTCCAGCCAAGCAGAAGCCCCGGCGCGCCGAGCGCCTGGCGCGACCAGTTCCAGAAACTGAAGTGGTCGACCTGCTTGACGATGCGGCCGGCCTGGCAGGTCATCTCGGTGCGCACCCGGTTCTCGACGTGGCGGCCGGTAGCTCCATAGAGGTAGCGTGCCACCCACACGGCGCGAGCGTGGCCGCCGCCTTGCGACTCCTCTTCCTCCACATTGACCGAGACGCAGAAATCCTGGGCGCGCGTCAGCAGCATCTCCCACATGAGCGCAGTCTCGGGTCCGGAAAGCAGCGGAAAGATCGGGTCGCTGAAGGTGGCCGTGGGCGCGTACATCAACCCCATCGAGTGATAGTCACCGATGGCAAATGCATCGAAGAAGCGCTGTGCAATGCCCATGACCAGCCTTGTTCCGAAGCCTAACGCGTTGGCTAAGCCTGCGCCGCCAGCCACGCGCCAGCCTGCGGCCAGAGCGATTCGGCGAAGCGCTTGCGGAAGAACCCGAAGTGCCCGATCGATCGGGCGCCGATCTCGCGCGGGCTGATGCGCCGTGTTTCGCGCGGCGCGCCGCAGTAGAAGCCGTGCAGCGACTCGACATTGGCGCGCGACATGTAGTGGTCGTCGGTGAAGCTCAGCGACAGGATCGGCGCAGTGACCTCAGCATAGCGGCGCCGTACCGCATCACCCTCGCACCCCACCAGGTAGTCGCGGTGCAGGCACCACTGCCGCCACTGCTGCATCACTCCGGCGGGCAGATCGCCCACCTTGCGCAGGCGGCGACCCGGGAAGTAGCCGTACAGCCGCAGCGTGACCGGCACCAGCAGGTACCACAGCCACCAGACGATGGACCTCAGCCGGATCGAGTTCTCTCGCCAGTAGCCGCTGCCGGACGCTACCGTCAGCATGGCGGCGACCCGCCGGTGGTTGGGTGCCAGCGCCAGAAGGTGCCCGCCAAGACTGTGGCCGATCCACAGCAAGGGCTTGCCGGCGGCACGCCCGGCCACGGAGTCGATCATCGCCGCGCAATCGCGCCGGGCCCAGGTCATCACGTCGGCCTCGAAGCCGCGCAAGGATCGCCGGTACTGGGGCGGACGCGAGTGCCCGATGCCGCGGTAGTCGAACGTCACGACCAGAAAGCCCTGCTCGGCGAGCCATTGCGCGAACGCGGCGTAGAAGTGCTGCTCGATGCCCATCCCGGGGGCAATCAGCACCGCCGCACGACAGCGATGCGCGTCGCCGAAGGTGGTGGCGTGCAGTTCGAAGCCGTCGCCGGTCACCACCGTGGTTTTCTCCATAGCACCCCTTTCCGACCAAGACCTGCGGTACGAGCCAAGACACAAGCGCGCTCCAAGCGAGCAAAGCTCGCGGGAGCGCACGTTCATGGCGGCAAAGCGACGCGAGAGCCGCCATCCGCTTCAACTTCGTCTGGCTGCGCCAGCGAGGTTGAACAAGCTCTGGCAGTGTGAGGTGCACGTGCGATGGCGGGGCCATCGCGTACACCTCACACTGATTCAAATACTCCCGCCGCGCCCATGCCGGTGCCCACGCACATCGTGACCATGCCGTACTTGAGCTTGCGGCGGCGCAGGGCGTGCACCACGGTGGCCGCACGGATCGCGCCGGTGGCGCCGAGCGGGTGGCCGAGCGCAATGGCGCCGCCCATCGGGTTGACCTTGGCCGGGTCGAGGCCCAGGTCCTTGATCACCGCCAGCGACTGCGCGGCAAACGCCTCGTTGAGCTCGATCCAGTCGAGGTCGTCCTGGCGGATGCCGGCCAGCCGCAGCGCCAGCGGGATCGCCTCCTTGGGGCCGATGCCCATGATCTCCGGCGGCACGCCCTTGACCGCAAAGCTGAGGAATCGCGCCAGCGGCTCGAGGTTGAACTGCTTGAGCGCCCGCTCGCTGCACAGGAGCAGCGCGCCAGCGCCGTCGGAGGTCTGCGAGCTGTTGCCCGCCGTGACCGAGCCCCTGGCCGCGAACACGGGCTTGAGCCGGGCGAGCGCCTCCAGCGTGGTGTCGGCGCGCGGGCCCTCGTCGAGCTTCATGCTGCGGGTCTTGACCTCGACCTCGCCGCTGGACAGGTTGGCGACCTTGCTCACGACATCGATCGGCACGATCTCGTCGTTGAACTCGCCGGCCTGCTGCGCGGCAATCGCCTTCTGGTGCGAGCGCAGCGCAAACTGGTCCTGCTCCTCGCGCGACACCTTCCACTGCGCGGCGACCTTCTCGGCGGTCATGCCCATGCCATAGGCAATGCCGACGTTCTCGTCGCGGTCGAAAATGTGCGGGTTGAACGAGGGCTTGACGCCGCCCATCGGCACCAGGCTCATCGACTCGGTGCCGCCAGCCAGCATCACCTCGGCCTGGCCGCAGCGGATGCGGTCGGCCGCCATCTGCACGGCGGTGATGCCGCTGGCGCAGAAGCGGTTGACCGTCACGCCGCCGGTGGTGCTGGGCAGGCCCGCCAGCAGGACCGCGATGCGCGCCACGTTCAGGCCCTGCTCGGCCTCCGGCATGGCGCAGCCGATGATCGCGTCCTCGACTGCGGCCGGGTCGAGGCTGGGCACCTGCTTCATGGCATGCGCGATCGCATGGACCAGCAGGTCGTCCGGCCGCATCTGGCGCAGCGCGCCCTTGGGCGCCTTGCCGATCGGGGTGCGGGTAGCGGCGACGACGTAGACGTCTTGCAGTTGCTTCATCTTTCCTGACTCCAACGATGAGGCTGCCAGTTTCGGAGCACCCCCTGCTGGCTGGGGGAGCACGACGGGGCCAGCGCGGCGCGCTGGCCTCTGGGCCTGATCGGTCTGCCCAGCTTGCGCTGGGGCCCGGTCAGCCCCTCATTCAGCGGTTGATCGGCGATCACTCAGTTACGAACCGGCTTGCCGGTCTGCATCATCCCCATCATGCGCTCCTGCGACTTGGGATGCGCCACGAGCTGGACGAAAAACTTGCGCTCGAGGTCCAGCAGCCACTGCTCATCCACCAGCGTGCCGGGCTCGACGTCGCCGCCGCACATCACCTCGGCGATGAAGCCGGCAATGAGAAAGTCGTGCGCGCTGATGAAGCCGCCGTCGCGCAGGTTGACGAGCTGGGCCTTGATGGTGGCAATGCCATCGTCGCCGGCCACCGGAAAGCCGCGCGGCCGCAGCGGCGGGCGGTAGCCCGAGGCGTGCATGGCAAAGGCCTGACCGATGGCCGTCCACAGCAGTTCGTGGCTGTTGAAGACGATCACGTCGTCGGGCCTGAGATACCCCATCTGCTGCGCCTCCAGCGCGCTCTTGCCGACGTTGGCCATCGCCGCGTTCTGGAACCAGCCTTTGAGGTACGGGAACACGTCGGTCTGGCCCGCCTGCTGGGCCAGTTGGGCGGCGCGCAGCGCGCCCTCCTTGAGGCCGCCGGCGCCGGGTATCAGGCCCACGCCCACTTCGACCAGGCCGATGTAGCTCTCGAGGCTGGCCACGCGCCGGGCGCAGTGCAGCAGCAGCTCGCAGCCGCCGCCGAGCGCCATCCCGCTGACGGCAGCGACCACCGGCACCTGCGCGTACTTCAGGCGCATGAAGGCGTCCTGCAGCTTCTTCTCCTCGGGGCCGATCGCCTTGGCGCCGCCGGCCATGAAGACCGGCAGCATGGCGTTGAGGTCCGCCCCGACCGAGAACGGCTCGTCGGGCGACCAGATCACCAGCCCGCGGTAGCCGGCTTCAGCCAGCTCCACCGCCTTCAGCAGCCCCGCCGTCACGCCGGGGCCGATCGCGTGCATCTTGCTCTTGATCGAGAACACGAGCACCTCGGCGCCGAGCCCCTGTCCGAGCGTCCAGATGCGGCCGTCGCCGTCCTCGTGCAGCGTGGTGCCGACAGCGTGGCCGGTCGGCGCGCCTTCGCCCAGCAGCGGCGCGCGCACGATCTGGCGCGCGTACACGGGCAGGTCGGAGCGCGGCACGAAGGCCTGGCGCGCCGGGCTCCACGAGCCGGCGGCCGAGTGCACGCCGTCGTTGCGGGCCACTTCGCCCTCGAACACCCAGCGGGGCAGCGGCGCCCTGGACAGCGCCTCGCCGGCGTCGATGTCGGCCTGCACCCACTCGGCCACCTGCTTCCAGCCGGCGGCCTGCCAGGTCTCGAACGGACCGGTTGTCCAGCCGAAGCCCCAGCGCAGGGCAAAGTCGACGTCGCGCGCCGTCTGGGCAATCGACTCCAGGTGCACCGCGATGTAGTGGAAGGCGTCGCGGAAAATGGCCCACAGGAATTTCGCCTGCGGGTGATCGGTCTGGCGCAGCAGCCTCAGCCGTTCGGCCGCGTCCTTCTTCTTCAGGATGCGCACCACCAGGTCGTCCGCCTTGCCGGTGCTGTCCACGTAGTCGGCGCGCTTCGGGTCGAGCACCTTGATGGTCCGGCCTTCCTTGCGATAGAAGCCGGCGCCGGACTTCTGGCCGAGCGCGCCCTTGTCCACCAGCGCCTTGAGCACCGGCGGCGTGGCAAAGTGGGCGGCAAACGGGTCGATGCCGGCCGGCAGCGTGTCCTGCATGGTCTTGATGACGTGCGCCATCGTGTCCAGCCCCACCACGTCGGCGGTGCGGAACGTGGCGCTCTTGGCGCGGCCGAGCTTGGCGCCGGTCAGGTCGTCGACCACGTCGTACGGGATGCCGTACTTCTCGGCCTCCTTGATGGTGGCCAGCATGCCGAAGATGCCGACGCGGTTGGCGATGAAGTTGGGGGTGTCCTTGGCCCGCACCACGCCCTTGCCCAGGGTGCTGGTGAGGAAAGTCTCCAGATCGTCGAGGATCTGCGGGCGGGTGGCCGGCGTCGGGATCAGCTCCACCAGGTGCATGTAGCGCGGCGGGTTGAAGAAGTGCACGCCGCAGAATCGGGCCTTCAGGTCCGCGTCCATCACCTGCGACAGGGCCTCGATCGGCAGGCCCGAGGTGTTGGACGCGAAGATCGCGTCGGCGCGCACGTACGGCGCGACCTTGCGGTACAGGTCGTGCTTCCAGTCCATCCGCTCGGCGATCGCCTCGACGATGAGGTCGCAGCCGCGCAAAAGTTCCAGGTGCTCCTCGTAGTTGGCCGCCTCGATGAACTGCGCGTCGTCCTTGTTGCCGAGCGGCGCCGGATTGAGCTTCTTCAGGTTTTCGATCGCCTTCAGGACCACGCCATTCCTGGGGCCGTCCTTGGCGGGCAGGTCGAACAGCAGCACCGGCACCTTGGCGTTGACGCAGTGCGCGGCGATCTGCGCGCCCATCACGCCAGCGCCCAGCACGGCGACCTTGCGGACGATGAAGTTGGACATCGGGGTCTCCTCGAATGGCGGCGTGTCGCGTTCGGTCAGAACGCCTCGGCCGGCAGTTCCATCAGGTTGCGCGCGCCCGAGCGGGCCGAGCGGATGTGGTAGGCGGTCTCCGGCAGCAGCCGCTGGAAGTAGAAGCGCGCCACCATGAGCTTGTTCGGGTAGAACGGATCGACGCGGTCGCCGTCGGCCTTGATGCGGTCGAGCGCCAGCCGCGCCATGCGGGCCCAGAAGTAGGCGTAGACGAGATGGCCCACCACCCGCAGGTAGTCCACCGCCGCGGCACCCGCCTCGTCCTGGTTGGCGAAGGCCTTCATGCCGAGCTCCATGGTGAGCTTGGTGACCTTGTCGCCGAGGTCGGCCAGCGGCGTGACGAACTCGTTCATCTCGACCACGGTGCCATTTTCCTCGATGAACTCGGTGACCAGCTTGCCGAACTTCTTCAGCTTGGCACCGTTGTCCATCAGCACCTTGCGGCCCAGCAGATCGAGCGACTGGATGGTGTTGGTGCCCTCGTAGATCATGTTGATGCGGGCGTCGCGCACGAACTGCTCCATGCCCCACTCGCGCACGTAGCCGTGGCCGCCGAACACCTGCAGGCACTGCGAGGCGCACAGGAAGCCGTTGTCGGTCATGAACGCCTTCACGATCGGCGTCATCATCGCCATCATGTCGGCGCCGAACCTGCGGTCTTCTTCGTCGGCCGCGTGGAACTGCTGGTCGGCCATCAGCGCGACCCAGTAGGCAAAAGCGCGACCGGCTTCCGCGTAGGCGCGCGCCGTGAGCAGCATCTTGCGCACGTCGGCGTGGTGGATGATCGGGTCGGCCGGTGTGCCCGGCGACTTCACACCCGACAGCGAGCGGCCCTGCAGGCGGTCCTTCGCATAGGCCGCGGCGTTCTGGTAGGCGACCTCGTTGATGCCCAGCCCCTGCACGCCCACGCCCAGGCGCGCACCGTTCATCATCACGAACATGGCATTGAGGCCCTTGTTGGCCTCGCCCACCAGCCAGCCGGTGGCGTTGTCCAGCACCATCTGGCAGGTGGCGTTGCCATGGATGCCCATCTTGTGCTCGAGGCCGCCGCACCAGATGCCGTTGCGCGCACCCACCGTGGCGTCCGCGCCAGCACCCTGCGGCACGAACTTCGGCACGACGAACAGCGAGATCCCCTTGGTGCCGGCCGGCGCGTCGGGCAGGCGCGCCAGCACCAGGTGCACGATGTTCTCGGCCAGGTCGTGCTCGCCGCTGGAGATGAAGATCTTGTTGCCGGTGATGCGGTAGCTGCCGTCGGCCTGCGGCTCGGCCTTGGTGCGCAGCATGCCCAGGTCGGTGCCGCAGTGCGGCTCGGTCAGGCACATGGTGCCGGTCCACTGGCCGCTGACCAGTTTGGGCAGGTACAGCGCCTTCTGCTCGGCCGAGCCATGCGCGTGCAGGCACTCGCTGGCGCCGATGGTCAGGCCCGGGTACATCGACCAGGCCTGGTTGGTCGAGTACTGCATCTCATAGAAGGCGATCTGCAGCAAGTGCGGCAGCGCCTGCCCGCCATACTCCTCGTCGGCGGCCAGCCCCTGCCAGCCGGCCCCGCGGTACTGGTCGTAGGCCTCCTTGAAGCCGTGCGGCGTCTTCACGCTGCGGGTGGCCGCATCGTAGGTGCAGCCTTCCTCGTCGCCGCTGCGGTTCAGCGGCAACAGCACCTCGGCGCAGAACTGGCCGGCGGCCTCGACGACCTGGTTGATGGTGTCGGCGTCGATGTCCTTGTAGCGCGGCATGCGCTTGAGCAGGTCGACGGCGCCCAGCAGCTCGTGGATCACGAAGCGCTGGTCTTTCAGGGGGGGCGTGTAGACGGGCATGTCAGTCTCCCGAAGCGCGTGTACGCGACCCTTCGGGTCGCAGGTGCACGCGCTTGGCTGAAGTTGGAGGGTCGGTCTTCGGGCGGCCGGGCGACCGACCCTTCTTCAAGAGCAACGGGCGGGCGCCTGCGGCGCCCTTGGCACGACCCGGCCTCGGCTGGGCCTGCGCCTTCGGCGCGGCAGGCGGCCGCGCGACTTGCAGCGATTTCTTCCCTGCGGCAGTGCCAAAACTGTCCAGCAGCCGGGCCAGTCCGGCGCGGGCGCGCTTGAGGCTGTCGCGGCTGCGCAGCAGGCGTGCGTCGTGGTGGGCCACCAGCATCAGGCCGTAGATCTCGAACACCAGTTGCTCGGCGTCGAGGTCGGACGCCAGATGGCCCTCGTCGCGCGCCTGCTCGATGGCCCGCAGCAGCTCGTTCTTCCAGCCGGTGACGATGTGCACCATCGCGTCGTGCAGGCTGCCGGCGCGGTCGTCGTACTCGCTGGCGCCGGCGATCATCAGGCAGCCCTCTTCGAGCTCGCGGCCGAGCACGCGCAGCCAGTTCTCCAGCAGCGCCCGCAGCCGCGGCAGGCCGCGCGGCTCGCGCACCGCCGGGGCCAGCACGTCGGCCAGGAACAGCCGCGCGTACTCGCCGAGCACCGCCAGCTGCAGGTCCTGGCGCGAACCGAAGTGCGCAAACACCCCGCTCTTGCTCATCCTGAGCTGGTCGGCCAGCGCGCCGATGGTCAGGCCCTCGAGGCCGTCGCGCCGGGCGATGTGCAGCGCTGCCTCGAGGATGGCCGCGCGCGTGACGTCGCCCTTGCGCAGGCGCAGGGCGGCGGGCAGCAGCGACAGGGATGGCAGCAGGGACATCGGGCTTTGCGCTTCGGGTTGCACGACGGGCGGGCAGAACGCGAGCGTCGGACAGCGAAAATATAACGAACGTTCGAAAAAAAACGAACGGCCGTACTATTTCCGAGCTTGCCCGCAAAGTCAAACCAAGCGCCTAGAGCAGGCGCCCTATTGGTGCGTCGCACCAGGCCAACTGCTGAACCGGGTCGCCCACGGGCATCGACAACCTCCCTCGGGAAGCCGCAGCAGCAGTCCGCCATGGGCGGCAGCCACGTTGTTCCCCCGGGAACCTGCCGGCGCAGGGTTCGTGCGGCGCCCTCGCCTGCGTGGGGCAGGCTCGGCGGCGGCCAGGCTGGTCCTGCGTCTCCCGCCTGCGGTCATCGGCTGCGCCCCTGTCGCGCAATCTGGCTCGCGCGCGCATCCGCGCAAATCCCGCGTCCCTGATGAAACATCTGGGCTAGCGGCGCCGCGCGTGGCGCGGCGGGGGCCGGGCAGCGCGCGCCGGCCGCTGTGTCGGAGCTGGCGCGAACTCCTGAACCAGATGCGCGACGAACAGCCGCAGCTTGGCCGATAGATGCCGGCGGCTCGGATACACCGCCCAGATGTCGCCGCCGCCGCCTTCGTACTCGGGCAGCACGCGCACCAGTTCGCCCCGCGCCAGCGCGTCGCCGACATGGAAGTCGGTCTCCAGCACGAGGCCCTGGCCGGCGACGGCGGCGGCCACCAGCACCTGGCCGCTGTTGGCGTTCAGGCTGCCTTGGGCGCGTACCTCGTGCACCGCGCCGTCGGGGCCGTGCAGCACCCAGCGCTGCGGCGTGCGCGAGTACGCGTAGGTGAGCAGGTCGTGCTGCGCCAGGTCGCGCGGATGGCGCGGCCTGCCGTGTCGTGCGAGATACGACGGCGCCGCGCACGGCAGCAGGCGCATCTGGCCCAGCTTGCGCGCCACCAGTTGCTCGCTGACGACGCTGCCGATGCGGATGGCTAGATCGAAGCCTTCTTCGACCAGGTCGACCATGCGGTCGGACACCTGTACCTCGAAACGCACCTGCGGATGCAGCGCATGGAACTGCGCCATCGCCGGCGCCAGCCGCTGCACACCGATGGCGTGCGCGCAGGTGATCTTGAGCGTGCCGCGCGGCTCCACCGCGGCCGAACTGGCGAGCGCCTCGGCCTCGCCGAGGTCGGCAAGCACCTGCACGGCGCGTTCGTACAAGGCCTGCCCGCTCTCGGTCAGCGACAGCTTGCGCGTGGTGCGATTGAGCAGGCGCACGCCCAGGTGCGACTCGAGGTCGGCCACGCGCTGCGACAGTGCGGAAGTGGACAGGCCGAGTGCCGCGGCGGCGCGCACGAAACTGCCCTGCTCGACGACGCGCACGAAGGCTTCGAGGGCGTTGAGGCGGTCCATGGAGCGGGCGGTCGGAAGGCGGGCGCAGGTGAAATTATCCGTTAAATCAGGATGAACAATCCACGAAAGTCCTGTTTATCCTCTTTCCTCTGAACAATAGAGTGCAGCACATCGCGGCATGTTGCCGCCGAACCCTGACGGAGAGTTTTGTGATCGATTCCCGCACTGTCCCCTATGCCGCTTTGCTGCTGCGCCTGTCGCTCGGCGTGATGTTCATTGCCCATGCCCTGCTCAAGCTCGTGGTCTTCACGCTGCCCGGCACGGTCGGCTTCTTCCAGTCGCTTGGGCTGCCCGGTGTGCTGGCCTACGTCACCTTTGCCGCCGAGCTGGTCGGTGGCGTGCTGCTGGTCCTCGGCGTATGGACCCGCGTCGTCGCCGCGGCGTTGATCCCGATCCTGCTGGGCGCCACCTGGGCCCATGCCGGCAACGGCTGGTTGTTCTCGGCGGCCAATGGCGGTTGGGAGTACCCGCTGTTCCTGACTGCGGCCGCGGCCGTGCAGGCGCTGCTGGGCGACGGCGCCCTGGCGCTGCGCTGGCGCGCGGCGACGCAGTTGCACCCGACCGGTTCGGTCGCCTGACCCGCCGCGCCAACCCTTGGCGACCGCAGGCCCGCCGCAGCGCTGAACGGCAGTGGCAGACGCGGCCCTTGCCGAATCCAGGACCCACAATCCGGACTGGACCATGTTCCCCACGGTATTCGTCTCGCACGGTTCACCGCTGCACGCGATGCTGGATTCGCGCGCTGCGCAGGGCTGGGCCGCGCTCGGCCATCGGCTGATCGCCGCGCACGGTCGCCCGCGCGCGGTGCTGGTCGCCTCGGCCCACTGGGAGACCGCTCAGCCCACGGTGTCCACCGCGGCGCAGCCCGAGACAATCCACGACTTCGGCGGCTTTCCGGCCGAGCTTTATCGGCTCGCGTACGGCGCGCCCGGTGCGCCCGCGGTCGCCGCGCAGGCGATCGAGCTGCTGCAGGCGGCCGGCCTGCCCGCCGCAGCGGACAGCCGGCGCGGCCTGGACCATGGCGCCTGGGTGCCATTGCGCCAGATGTTCGCCGCCGCCGACGTTCCGGTGGCCCAGGTGTCGGTGCAGCCGCAGCGCGACGCAGCGCACCACCTGGCGCTGGGCCGCGCACTGGCGCCGCTGGCGCGCAACAGCGTGCTGGTGCTGGGCTCCGGTCATCTGACGCACAACCTGGGCGAGCTGATGCCGTTGCTGCGCGGCGGTCGCACGCACTTCGGCGAGGAGACCGCGCCTGCGCCCTACGTCGAGGCCTTCCGCCAATGGGTCGAGGACAGCCTGCGCGGCACCCTCGGCCAGCCGTCGATCGAGCACTGGACCCGGGCGCCGCACGCTCTGCGCGCGCATCCGACGCCAGAGCACTTCCTGCCGCTGCTGGTGGCCTATGGCGCCGCAGGCGCCGCCCCGCGCGTCGAGCGCATCGACCTCGGGGTCGAGTCGCAACTGCTGGCGATGGACGCCTATGTGTTCGGTGGTCCGTGATCGGTGAGGGGTGACCGCCGCTGACTGGTCACGCGGCGCGAGCCGGCAGCGGCGGCAGCTCGTAGAGCCGGTCCTCGGCCACTGCAACGACACGGTCGCTTTCGCTGCGCCCGATGCTGGCCCCGCCGGTGAACTCGCCGAACGAAGGCAGAATGGTGAGCCCCGGCTGCAGCCAGAAACAGGGCAGTCGCAGGCGATCGTTGGCCCGGCCGGTCAGCCGCACGCAGGGGTGCAGATGGCCGGCCAGCACGTGCGCCCCGGCCACCCGCTGCGGGTGGTGACACAGCGCCAGGCCATCCCAGGCGAACGGCTCGTGGACGACGCGGATGCCGGCCGCCGCGGCCGGCGCGCCGGCATGGCGGTCGTGGTTGCCTTCGACCAGCAGCATGTCGACGCCGGCGTGCTGCCCGCGCCAGTGCGCCAGTTGCGACTGCAAGGCGGCCTGTTGCGCCTCGCGCGCGTGCAGCAGGTCACCGAGGAACACGAGGGTCCGCGCGGCGGTGGCCGCCAGCAGCGCCGACAGCCGCGCCAGGTCGCCCGCGGCGCTGCCCTGCGGCACCGGAATGCCGCGGGCGCGGAAGGTGGCGTCCTTGCCGAAGTGCACGTCGGCCACCAACAGCGCAGGAGCTGCGGCATGCGCCTGCGGCAGCAGCACCGCGCGCTGCGCCAGCAGCGTGGCGGGCGTGCCGGCCAGATCGACCGCGAGCTGTACGTGCATTCAGAGCGGTCGCACGGCAAAGCCGCGCCGGCGCAACAGCTCGACCAGCCCGTTGGGCCCAAAGAAGTGCAGCGCGCCCACCGCCACCACGTGCAGCCGGCCGCTGGCGGCCATGCGCTCGATGCCCGCCACCATGGCCGGATGGCGGCCGTCGATGATCTGCTCCATGACAAAGCGGTCGGCCGGCGCCGCGCCCGCGCGCATCTTGGCCAGCAGCGCCTCCATGGCGGCCGCGTCGCCACGCGACCAGGCGTCCACCAGCCGCGTGACCTCGCGCTCGGATTCGCCGCTCTCCATCGACTTGATCACCTGCTCCAGGTAGACGATCTGCAGCTCGGCCGAGGCGCTCTCGAAGATGCGCAACTGGGCCTCGAGCGACTCGAGCTCGGCGATCGGCTTGCCGGTCTGCTGCGTGAACTCGAACAGGAACGACTCGGTGGCAAAGGCCGGCGTGAAGCCGCTGCGGACCGCTTCCAGCAGCACCAGCGTGTTGGCCAGCATCCACGGCTTCATGCGCCACAGGCGGCTGGCCTCCAGCCCGGCGCGGCGGGCGGCCGCTTCGACCCGCCGCCGCAGCTCGGCCGGCAGGCGCGCGTCCAGACCCGGCTCGCCGTCGGCAAAAAACGCCATGCGCTGCACGATCGGCCCGGTCTTGGCCACGTTGAAGACGTCGGCCTCCACCGCGATCACCGCCGCTTCGCGCAGCCGCCGCATGGCATCGGGCGGCAGCGGATAGAAGTCGGCGCGGCCGACGTGCAGCGTGCCCATCAGCAGCACGCGCTGGTTGCCCTTGGTGGCCTCCCACCAGAAGCCCCGCTGGGCGGCGGCGGGCGTGGTCTGCGCCATTGCCGCAGCAGCGAAGACGAGGGCGGACAGGACAGCGAGGACGATGCGCATGCGCGGTTCGAAGGCAGGAAAGCCGAGCATTCTATGGGCGTGGGACGTCGCGCCCGGAGCAGCGCGGGGCCACTCGCCGGTCTGCTCCTCTCGCAGCTTGCCGGCGACGGCGGCCGGAGACGGTTTCCAGTGACGAATGCTCGCCGGCCTGCGCTTGCCCACCGTCGGTATGGCCGCCAAAATGCCGAAGGTCGGGAGTCAGAGTGTGCTGTCATGATCGTCTGCCGCGGAAGCCATTCGGGTCACCTCCAAGCGCGCCACGCGCGTCGACGGCTGCTGCTGGGCGGCACCGGTTCACTGCTGCTGGCCGCCTGCGGTGGCGGATCCACCGCGTCGACGCCGACGCCCGCAACGCCCGGCCCCGGGCCGGCGCCCGTCTGGACCACCGGACCGGTGCAAGCCCCAGGGGTGCAGTACCGGCAGTTCGACAGCGCGGTCGCGCGGGCGACGATCGACTACCACGTCTACCTGCCGCCCGCCTACGAGCTCGATCCGGCGCAGCGCTTTCCCGTGCTTTACTGGTTACACGGCAGTGGCGGCGGCGCGACGGGCATCGCGCCGCTGGCACAGCGCTTCGATACCGCGATCCGGCGCAGCCTGTTGCCGGCCTGCATCGTCGTCTTTCCCAACGGCATGGCCGACAGCATGTGGGTCGACTCGCGCGACGGCCGGGTACCGATGGAGTCGGTGCTGATGGGCGAACTGCTGCCGCACGTCGACGCCGGGCTGCGCACGCTCGCGCGGCGGGAGGCGCGGCTGGTCGAGGGATTCAGCATGGGCGGCTACGGCGCCGCGCGCCTCGGCTTCCGATACGCCGACCGCTTTGCTGCAGCCTCGTTGCTGGGAGCCGGTCCGCTGCAGCAGACCTTGCAGGCCGAGGTCGGGCCGCCCGCCAAGGCCGCCGAGCGCGAGCGGATCCTGGCCACCGTGTACGGCGGCGAGCAGCCGTACTTCATTGCCAACAGTCCGTGGACGCTGGCGCAGGCCCATGCGGCCAGCCCGCGCGGTGCGCTGCTGCTGCGGCAACTGATCGGCGGCGCCGACGACACCTTGCCCGCCAACCGCGACTTCCAGCGGCACCTGCAAGCCCTGGCGATCCCGCACGAGTACCTTGAGTTGCCGGGCGTGGGCCACAGCACCCTCGCCCTGATGGACGCGCTGGGCGACGAGTTCTGGCGCTTCCACCGCACCGCCTTCGCGGCACTGGCGCGCGCCTGACGCGCCGCCAGCGCAGTCGGGATCGCCGCGGTTGCGCGTCGGTGGCGTGCCAGACCGCAGCGGCCCGGCCCGACCCTGATCGTCTCCGTCAGCCGGCTGCACCGGGACCCGGAGCCACCGGCCGGCGGCGGCGCAGGGACAGGCAGCACGGCCGCCGCACTTGGGCTCGCACGATGGCGACCGGTTGCAGGGCACGTGACCTGTCATAGGGGGCCAATCTTGCCCCCGGCAGCGACCGACCCGCTACACCTTGTCCGTCAGCGCCTGATTGCGCGGCGGATCGCCGTCGGGCGGCCCGGCGGCAGTCTGCAGCGGTTTGGCAAATCGCAAGACGGTGCCGTCATCCTCGTCCCGGCGGACGTCGTACATGCGGTTGCGCATCAGCGTGGCCATGTCGTCGTTTTCGGCCAGCACGTAACCGATGATTTCCTTGAGGCCACGCTCGCGGGCACAGCTCTCCAGCGCGTTCATCAGCGCGCGCCCCAGGCCGCGGCCCTGCCAGGCGTCTTCGACGGCGATGCCGAACTCGCAGGTGGCGCCGTCGGGATTGCGCGTGTAGCGGCCGATGCCCCGGATCTCGCCTCCGCCGTTCTCGTCGCTAGAGTCCACGGCCACGAAAGCCATCTCGCGGTCGTAATCGATCTGCGTGTAGCGCACCAGCCGCTCCATGGTCAGTTCGCGCAGCGGCGCGTGAAAGCGCAGGTACATCGTCTTGGGCGACAGCCGCGCGATGAAACGGCGCTCGGCTTCCAGGTCCTCGGGGCGGATCGGCCGCAACAGCACGGTTTCGCCGCTCTTCAGGCGGGTGGCGCGCGCCAGGTGCCGGGGATAGGGGTGGATCGCCAGGTGCGAGTAGGTGGCATCCGGCGCCAGCGGTCCGTCGCCGATCAGCACGCGCGCATCGAGCGCGATCACGCCGCCTTCGTCGGCCAGCAGCGGGTTGATGTCGAGTTCATGCACGCAGGGGATCTCGCAGGCCAGGTCGGACACCTTGAGCAGCACGCCGATCAGCGCGTCCAGGTCCACCGCCGGCAGGCCGCGGAAACTGTCGAGCATCTTGGCTACCCGCGTGCGTCCGATCAGGTCGCGCGCCAGGAAGCGGTTCAGCGGCGGCAGCGCCACCGCGGAGTCGCGCAGCACCTCGACCGCGATGCCGCCCATGCCAAAGCTGATCACCGGCCCGAAGCTGGCGTCGCGCGCGATGCCGACGATCAGCTCGCGCCCGTGCGGACGCTGGATCATCTGCTGCACATGCACGCCGATGAACCGGGCCAGCGGCGCGTGCTGGGCCACCCGGGCGCGGATCGTGTCGAAGCCGTGACGCACGTCCTGCGCGCCCTGCAGGCTCAGGAGCACGCCGCCCACCTCGCTCTTGTGCGTGACGCCCTGCGCCACGACCTTCAGCACCACCGGGTAGCCGATGTCCTCGGCCAGCGCGACCGCCTCGTCGGCGCTGCGGGCCAGCTCGGTGCGCGCCACCTCGATGCCGAAGGCGCGCAGCAGTCCCTTGCTCTCGCGCTCGTCGAGCACGGCACGGCCGGCCATCAGCGCACGCTCGACGATGCGGCGCGCGCCGCTGACATCCTGCTCGAAGTCCTCCACGTGCGACGGCGGGTTCTGCAGGCGCAACTGACGGTTGCGCACGAAGCGCGACAGGTAGGAAAACGACTCGACGCCGCGCTCGGGGCTGGTCAGCGCCGGAATGCCTGCGGACTTCATCACCGCGCGGCCCTTGCCGGCGTCGGCATCGCCCAGCCAGGCGGTGACCACCGGCTTGTCGCTCGCCTTGATCAGCGGCAGCAGCGCGTGCGCGGTCTCCTCGGCGCCGAGCGCGATGGTGGGGCAGAACAGCAGCAGAACGCCGTCGTTGGCCACATCGTCGAGCAGCGTCTTCATGGCCGCGGCAAAGCGGTCGGCCGAGGCGTCGCCGATGATGTCGACCGGGTTGGCGTGCGACCAGGTCGCCGGCAGCGCGCCGTTGAGCGCATCGAGCGCCGCGGGCGAGAGCTTGGCGAGCGCCACGTCGTTGTCGGCCGCCGCGTCGGCCGCCAGCACCCCGGGGCCGCCGCCGTTGGTGAGGATCGCCAGCCGGTTGCCCGGCACGCCCGAGGGCAGTCGTCCGGTGGCCAGCGCCTCGGCGGCGGCGAAGGTCTGGTTGAAGGCCTGCACGCGGATCGCGCCAGCGCGGCGCAGCGCCACGTCGAACACGCCGTCGTCGCCCACCATCGCGCCGGTGTGGCTCATGGCCGCCTTCTGTCCGGCCATGTGGCGGCCGACCTTCAGCACCACCACCGGCTTGACCGATGCGGCTGCGCGCACGCTGCTCATGAAGGCGCGCGCGTCGTGCACGCCCTCCACGTACAGCACGATGCTGCGGGTGGCCGCGTCGAGCGCGAGGAAGTCGAGGATCTCGGAGAACTCGATGTCCGAGCCGCCGCCGGTGGACACCACCGATGAGAAGCCGAACCCCGAGGTCCAGGCGTAGTCCAGCAGCGCGGCCACCACCGCGCCCGACTGCGACACGAGCGCCACCGAGCCCGGCCGCGCCGGGGTGCGCGCAAAGGTGGCGTTCAGGCCGATTTCCGGCCGCATCACGCCCAGGCAGTTGGGCCCGAGCATGCGGATGCCCAGCGCGCGCGCCCGTGCCAGCGCCTGCTCCTGCAAGCGCCGGCCTTCGGGCCCGACCTCCGCGAAACCTGCCGACAGCACCAGCACCGCCTTGATGCCGCGCCGTCCGGCGTCATCGATCAGCTTGGGCACGGTCTGTGCCGGCGTCACGACCACCGCGAGGTCGGGCGTGGCCGGCAGGGCGGCCAGCGAGGGGTAGCACTTGACGCCCCTGACCTCGGTGTACTTGGGGTTGACCGCGTAGACCACGCCCTTGAAGCCGCCGGCCAGCACGTTGCCAAACACATGATTGCCGAGGGCATCGGCGCGCTCGGTGGCGCCCACCACCGCGATGGACTTGGGCGCCAGCGCGCCGCGCAGATAGTGCAGTGTGAACATGTGATCGGGATGCAGGCCCGCCGCCGCGCGGCGGCAAGACGGCCAGGCGCGAATGAAGACAGCGCTATTGTGCACTGCACCAGCGAGGCTTGCATGAAAAACCGAGCCCATCCTCGACCGCTTGACTCCTGTCAACGGCGGCGGCGGCCTGCCGCCTACCGTATCCGGGCCAGCGTGGAGAGATGTCATGTCACCCAACCGCCCGCGAGTCCGCACCGAACTGGCGCAGGCCATTGCACGCCTGCATGCCCAACGCCAGGAACTGGCCGCACTGATCGAGAGCCGGCTGCACCAGGATGGCCTCGACCATCACGCAGAAGCAGCCCTGCCGCGCCGTGGCGACGAAACCGACGACGAGGCCGCGGCGGAGACGCAACGCAGCGCCGACGTGGTGAGCCTGATCCGCGTGAGCGCCGAGCTGGCGCAGGTCGATGCCGCACTGACGCACGTGGCCGACGGCAGCTACGGCCGCTGCGTGGACTGTGACGAGCCGATCGCACCGGCCCGCCTGGCGGCGCGTCCGGCTGCGCTGCGCTGCGCCGAGTGCCAGGGCTACGCCGAGCGCAGCGAGCAGCAGGCCGCACGCACGCACGCCTAGCCCGGAGCCCGCATGGACGCGCTGAAGGAACTGTTCACCACGCCGGTCGGCCTGATGTCGCTGGGCGTCATCATCGGCGCCATCGTGATGGGCGTCGGGATGACCCGCTGGATCAACCGGCAGATCGAGAAGGAAGAGCAACGGACACGGCGGTGAACGGCAGCCGCGATCACGCACGGCAGACCGGGCCGCGTTGCATGGGCACCCGCCACTGACGCAGACGGTTCGCGCGGTCCATCCGTCCATCCGTCCATCCGCTCATCCGCTCATCCGCTCATCCGCTCATCCGCTCATCTGTCCATCCGCCCCGGCGCCGCGGCAGGGCCGGCGCGGCTGCCACAATGCGGTCGATGCCGTACACCCATCGCGCGCAGACCGCGTCTGAACTGCCTTTGCCCCCGGACCAGTCGCGGGCCTGTTTGCCATGAGTCCGGCTGCGCTGTTTTTCTCCTGCGTGGCGATCTGGGGCACCACCTGGATCGCCGTCACCTTCCAGGTCGCCGCCACCGCGCCCGAGTTCGGGGTGGCACTGCGCTTCACGCTGGCTGCCCTGGCGCTGCTGCTGTTCTGCTACGCGCGCGGCATCGTGCTGGCGCTCGACACCGGCACGCAGTTGCGGCTGGCGCTGCTCGGCGCCCTCGGCTTCTGCCTGTCGTACCTGTTCGTCTATCACGCCCAGCACTACATCGTCTCCGGGCTGATCGCGGTGGGCTACTCGGCCATTCCGCTGGTGAACATGGTGCTGGCGCGCCTGATCTTCGGCACGCCGATGTCGCGCCGAGTCGCCCTCGGCGGCACGCTCGGGCTGGCGGGCATCGCACTCATCTTCTGGCCGGAGTTCGCGCGGCTGGCGGCCGACCGCCCGCTGGTGCTGGGCGCGCTGCTGACTGCCGCCGGCGTGCTGGCCAGCGCGCTGTCCAACATGGTGATGGCCGGCGTGCAGAAGCGCGGCGTGAGCGGCTGGGGGCCACTGGCGCTCGGCATGGCCTATGGCGCCGTGGCCTCGTGGATCGTGGTGGCGGCCACCGGCGTGCCGACCACGATCCGCTGGTCGTGGGCCTTTGGCCTGTCGCTCGGCTACCTGGTGCTGGCCGGCTCGGTACTGGCCTTCGGTGCCTACTACGCGCTGCTGGCCAAGGTGGGTGCGGCGCGCGCCGGCTACGTGGGCGTCATGTCCACCGTGGTGGCGCTCATCGTGTCGGCCCTGTTCGAGGGCTACGACTGGCGCGCCGCCACGGTGGTCGGCATTGCGCTGGCGGTGGCCGGCAATGTGCTGGCGCTGCAGCCGGCCCGCCGCCCCACCGGCGCGCCGCCGACGGCCGGCCGGCCGGCCGCCTGAGCCGTCGTCGGCCGCGGGGATTGCGGTCGCATAATCGGCGCATGAAGATCCACGGCGAGCCGACGCGCTCGATCTGGCCGCTGCCGGACGGCAGCGGCGTGGGCACGATCGACCAGGCACGCCTGCCGCATCGGCTGGCCAGGCTCGAGCTGCGCGATGCGGCAGCGGTCGAGCAGGCGATCCGCAGCATGCAGGTGCGCGGCGCGCCGCTGATCGGCGTGGCCGGCGCCTACGGGCTGGCGCTGGCGCTGCGGGCGCACGCCGACGATGCCGCGCTCGGCCGGGCGCACCAGCGGCTCAACGAGGCGCGGCCCACCGCGGTCAACCTGCGCTGGGCACTCGATCGCGTGCGCAGGCGCGTCGCACCGCTGGCGCCGGGCGAGCGGGCGGCGGCAGCCTGGGACGAAGCCGGCCGCATCGCCGACGAGGACGTCGCGATCAACCACGCGCTGGGCGCGCACGGTGCGCGGCTGCTGGCCGAGCGCCAGCGCGGGCTGGGGCGGCCGGAGCGACCGCTGAACGTCCTCACGCACTGCAATGCGGGCTGGATTGCGACGGTCGACTACGGCACTGCGCTGTCGGCCGTCTACCAGGCGCACGACGCCGGCGTGCCGCTGCATGTCTGGGTCGACGAGACGCGGCCGCGCAACCAGGGCCTGCTCACCGCCTGGGAACTGGCCGCCCACGGCGTGCCGTACACGCTGATTGCCGACAACGCCGGCGGCCACCTGATGCAGCGGGGGCAGGTGGACATGGTGATCGTCGGCGCCGACCGGGTGACGCGCCACGGCGATGTGTGCAACAAGATCGGCACCTATCTGAAGGCGCTGGCGGCGCACGACAACGGCGTGCCGTTCTATGCGGCGGTACCGTCGCCCACCATCGACTGGCAGGTGCACGACGCGCTGGCCGACATTCCGATCGAGGACCGCGGCGGCGACGAGCTGCGGCGCGTCGGCGGGCTCGACGCGCAGGGGCAGCCGGCGCAGGTCGCGATCGCCCCGCCCGACACGCCCGCGGCCAATCCGGCGTTCGACGTCACGCCGGCGCGGCTGGTCACCGGCATCATCACCGAGCGCGGCATCGCCGCGCCCGCCGCGCTGGCGGCGCTGTTCATGCAGCCGGCGGCGGCCGAGTGAACCCGGCGCAGGAGCCGACCGCCGCGGCCGCGGCGACACCCGAGGACTCGGCCGCACTGCGTGCGCAGGTGATCGACACGGCACGCGCCATGAACGCCGCCGGCATCAACGTCAACAAATCCGGCAACGTGTCGGCGCGCTGCCGGCGCGGCGCAGCCCCGGGCCTGCTGGTGACGCCCACCGGCCTGCCGTACGCGCAGTTGCAGCCCGATGACCTCGTGTTCCAGCGCCTGGCCGACGGCCGCTGCAGCGGACGGCGCGCACCGTCCTCGGAGTGGCGCTTCCATCGCGACATCTACGCCGCGCGCGCGGAGTTCGGCGCCGTCGTGCATACGCACTCGGCGCAGGCGACCGCGCTGGCCTGCCATGGACGCGGGCTGCCGCCGTTTCACTACATGGTGGCGGCGGCCGGCGGCGCCGACGTCCGCTGCGCGCCGTATGCCACCTTCGGCACGCAGGCGCTGTCGGACCACGCCCTGGCTGCACTGGCCGACCGGCGCGCCTGCCTGCTCGCGCATCACGGCGTGATTGCCTGCGGGGCAACTCTGGGGGCCGCGCTGGCCCTGGCCGTCGAGATCGAGCATCTGGCCGGCATGTACTTGGCCGCGCTGCGGCTCGGCGAGCCGCCATGGCTGACGGCCGACGAAATGGCGCGCGTGGTGCAGCAGTTCTGCACTTACGGGCAGCCGCCCGCGGCCTGACCGCAGCCAGCGCCCCCGGGGGCGGTCCGTCGACCGGCCTCACGCAAACCCGGTCAGCCCCGCTTATTCACGTTGCGGCGCACACGGCGGATGCCCAGACTCTTGGTCCGGTCGCTGCGCTTCATCGGTTCGGCCGCCAAAGATGCCCGTCTATCCGCAATCCAAGCCCAACCTCACCCTCGCGGGCCTGCTGCGCTCGAGCGAAGGGACCGTTGGCGCCACCATGTGGCCGACGCGGGCGCTTGCAACCCGTGAGCGGCTGTTCGACGAGCTCTACGTCTGGACCGAGGGCTACCAGCCCACCACGATGCGGCGCGCACGCCTGCAGATCCTAGCTCTGCGCAAGGCATTCGCGCTGCTCGAATTCCAGCGGGTCGACCGCATCTGCGTCACGCTTTCGTTCGGCACCGTCGAGCGGGCGCTCGATCCGGCCACCGACATCTTCGAGACCAACCGCCTCCTGGCGCATCGCATCAGCGTGATGCTGCGCGGCCAGGTCGAACGGCTGCGCTCGCCCTACAGGGTCCAGAGCTTCGTCGAGTGGCTGCGCACGCAGGCGGTACCGGTCGGCTACCGCCTGAGCGCCTCGCGCATCGGTGCGGAGAGGAAGGCGATCGAGTTGCTGCAGCCCGGCTTTGCCAAGCTGGCCGCACCGTCGTCCGCCAGGATCGACTACTGGGAGGATGCGCTGCTGGAAGCACGCGCGGTCGGGCTGGACGCCGACTGGCTCATCGTTTCCGACCTGGAGACCGATGCGCAGCGCAGGCTGGCGCAAAAGGTCGGCTTCCGGTTCGGCCAGGGCAGCGCGGTACGCCCGGCGTATGACTTGCCTTCCGCCCGGCAGCCGCGCCGATCCGGCGCTCCAGGGCCGGGCGAACCCGCGGGCAATCCGGCGGCGGCGGCTTGAACCCCCGTCGACCCGCAACCCGCGGGCGGCACCGGTCAGACCCGTCAGGCCAGCCGCGCCAGCACGCGGGTGATGCGCTGCGACCGCTGCGCCGCGGCCTCGCCCGGTACCGGCGACAGGTGCGGGTGCTCGATGGCGCAGGCCATCAGCTCGTAGAACGTGCGATCGAGCGCCTTGCGCGCGGCCGCCAGTTGCTGCGCGACCGCCTCGCAGTCCGCACCGCGCTCGATCATCGCCTGCACGCCGCGCACCTGGCCTTCCACGCGCTTCAGTCGCAGCACCAGGCTGCGGCGCGCGGCCGCCGCATCATCCACCGCATCGGCCGCCGCTTTGGCCGCCGCTTTGGCCACCGCACCGGGCCGCTTGCGCGGCGCCGGCTTCATGCCGCCTGCCCATTGGTCCGGGTGGGCTCCGTGGCCGGCACGCCGAGTCTCCTGAGCACCCAGGCCAGCGGGCAGACGTTGGTGAAGCCGAACTGCAGGAGGTTGGCACCGACGAATGCGGTGAAGGCAAGCCACCACGTCGACTGGTACAGCGGACTGGCCGGCACGCCGAGCGCGAGGCTGATCAGGATGAAGCTGCCGGCGAAGATGCGGATCAGGCGTTCGATGGTCATGGGGAAGCTCCTTCCGGGGTCGATGGTTGGGTGGACGTGCCCGGCTGCGCCGCGGGCGCAGCCTGGCGCCGCTGGTGGGCGGCGTAGTAAAGAACCGGGATCACGACCAGCGTCAGCGCGGTCGACACCAGGATGCCGAACAGCAGGCTGACCGCCAGGCCGTTGAAGATCGGGTCGTCGAGGATGAACACCGCACCCAGCATGGCGGCGGCCGCGGTCAGCACGATCGGCTTGGCGCGCGCGGCGGCCGCATCGATGGTGGCCTGCTGCAGCGGCGCGCCTTCGGCCAGGCGCTGGTGAATGAAGTCGACCAGCAGGATCGAGTTGCGTACGATGATCCCGGCCAGCGCGATCATGCCGATCATCGAGGTCGCGGTGAACTGGGCGCCGAGCAGCGCATGGCCGGGCAGCACGCCGATCACGGTGAGAGGGATCGGCGCCATGATGATCAGCGGCGTCAGATACGAGCGGAACTGCGCCACCACCAGCAGGTAGATCAGCAGCAGCCCGACGGCGTAGGCCGCGCCCATGTCGCGGAACGTCTCGTAGGTGATCTGCCACTCGCCGTCCCACTTCAGGGCGAAGGCGCCATAGCGGTCCTGCGGCTGCGCGATCCAGTGCTCCGTGAGCGGCAGCCCGTCGGGCGCGGTGAGCGCGCCGACGCGCTCGCGCAGCGCGAACA
>Ga0209990_10000315_pt1 | contig 48067 bp, 39 predicted proteins | sample NOAtaG_6_FD_187304 | JGI IMG/M metagenome (GOLD analysis project Ga0209990, IMG submission 187304) | Freshwater lake microbial communities from Lake Erie, under a cyanobacterial bloom - NOAA_Erie_Diel5S_2200h metaG (SPAdes) (version 2) | ecosystem: Environmental > Aquatic > Freshwater > Lake ...
ATTGGTATCGCGCCTATGGTAATGAAAATTGGGAATTTGCCGAAAATGGTTTGATGATGCGGCGCTTTGCTAGTATTAACGATCTTGCGATCCAAGAAAGCGATCGCAAGTTTCGCTGGGAACGTTAGATATGTAGAGTTTTTTGCTTAAACCCAAAGCAGTAGAGAAGTGTTGTGTAACACTTCTCTACTGCTTTGGATATTTAGCTATGGCTATATGATGCAAGAGTTGGATGATAGGAGTGGGTTGCAGTATAATCGTGCTAGATATTTAGATTGATTGGGTATGTAGAATGGAAAAGTGGTACGAACTTTTGAAAAGCATTCAATTTGAAGGCGTTCTAAACGTGATGAGTTTAGAAGACTTACAAGAATTTGAGACAGACAATAATATGTCTTTTCCAAAGGAATACAAAGAATTCTGTCAAGTATTTGGATCGGGAATCTTTGGTAATGAGATCAGAATATCCTGCCCCCCTGAGATAGAAGAATCTCCCATTTGGAGTGCAACAATATTTGGAGACTTGGATAGCTTAAAAAAGCTTCCAGATTTCCCTGTTGACAAAGCTGAACAAATTACTAAATTACTTAAAAATGCTTTGTTCTTTGGCAACACTGGTAATTGTGAAGTCTTTCTGTGGAATTTGGCTACTGAAAACTGCACCGATTCTAATTATGATATCTACATGACTAATTTAGATTGTTTTGAGTGCGAAGGTGGAGAGATTGAAATAGTGGGCAGAAGTTTCTATACATTTATTAAGGATATTGCTTTAAAAAATGTGCCATTTACTGGCGTTATGAGTAAATACGCTTATCCCGACGAAATTTTTGAATCCAAATTCACTCCCTTTTCCTTGCGTGAATTAACGTCTGACTCAACCACCAAAGGTCTTGTGTTGAATCATCCTGTAGACTTTGCTAATTGGCTTTTAGGAAGTTCTCAAGCCCTTACTTGTGCCGACTGGTCTGAAGCAGCTAAACTTAATGCAATAATTTTAAAGACGGAAGATACAATCATTCAAATTGATGTAAGAACCCGTCCTGATCCAAATATTCCCACTCAATTCTTTAATGATTATTTACGGCTTTCTACTCAATTTCCTGATCAAAATATAAGGCAAGTTATCATTTATTTGAAACCGACTAATTCTCCTTTAGTACACCTAACCAGCTATGAGGCATCTAATATAAAGCATGATTTTGAGGTGATTCGGCTATGGGAACAGCCAACAGATTTGTTCTTGACAAGCCCAGCACTAATGGCATTAGCTGTCTTATCTAATACTCCCGATAAACAAGAAACATTAGGACAGGTAGCAAAACTTATTAAGAAAATAGAACCTGCCAACCAATGGCATTTTAGTTTTAATGCAGCAGTTTTTGCTTACCTAGTATTAGATAATGAAGTAGTTAGACAGATATTACAACCATAGCAAGAAAATAAGCTGGAGAATCTCCATAAAACAATTCAAACAATAGGCAGAATCAACATGAGCGCTGCTAACTCGAATAGTATCTTTTATCTTGCCTAAGGTAAGATAAAAGCTCGAGAACCTTACTGGGATTAGTTTTTTGTTTTCAAATGAGTAGCGTAGGGTGCGTTCATGAAATGAAACGCACCAAATAAATCTATTTAGAACCTATTCTATTATTCCAGAGATCTCCATCCAAACAAGCAAGCGATTTTCTCAAACTTGTGAGCGATCTTTTGAGCTATAGATTGAGTCGTTCTCAATCACCCTTGAGATGATAAAATTCCGCAATGATCGACAACATTTGTAAATTCTTAGCAGAAACCTTTCCCATCGACTTTGCCAGTTGGTTGTTAGGAGAACCCATTAACTTTACCAAACTCGAACCATCGGAACTATCCGTCGAACCAATTCGGGCTGATTCAGTTATATTTCTGAAATCATTAAGAATGATACTCCACATAGAGTTCCAGACCGACCCCAACAAAAACATTCCCTTCCGCATGACCGATTACCTGTTGAGATTGCATCGTCAATTTCCAGACAGGGAAATCTATCAAGTCGTGATTTACCTCACACCCAGCGAATCACCCCTTGTTTACGAAACCACATTTAACCTTGGCGGACTAAGCCATCAATTTAACGTGATCAGACTTTGGGAGCAGCCCACAGAAATATTTCAGCAATACCAAGGATTATTACCTTTTGCAACCCTCTCACAAACTAAAAATCCCGAAGAAACCTTAAGACAAGTTGCCAGACAAATCGAACAAATTACCGATAAACAAGTACAAAGCAACGTAGCCGCATCCACAGCTATAATATCGGGTATAGCCCTAAATAAAGAAATCATCCAAAGACTTTTAAGGAGCGAAATCATGAAAGAATCAGTAATTTATCAAGAAATCTTGCGTGAGGGTATAGCCGAAGGTGAAGCTAAAGGTCTAGCCAAGGGCAAAGCTGAAGGTATAGCTGAGGGTGAGGCTAAAGGCAAGACTAAGGAAAGAAACCAAATCGCCATAAACATGATGCACTCCAACATTTCCGTAGAATTAATCGCCCAATTTACAGGACTAACCCTCAAAGAAGTACAAAAGTTACAAAAAATTTCTGCTCAGAAATCCAATCCCCAGAAATCAGCAAAAACAAAGCGATCGCCAAAATCTTAATAGCAGAGTAATCTGGTGAACTAAAAGTTAAACTCATCACGGACAATTCCTGAATTGCCACTAGATTTTTTCTGTAAAGCCGCGCTGAGCGCGGCTTTTTCGTTTAAGGATTAGGTGGACACCAAAATAGATTTTGACTAGAGATGCCAAGAGATTCGAGAATCTCCTTCATAGTTTTAGTACATTCCATCCAATAGTCTTGGCTGTCATACATCCAATCGGGACTGAAGTGGAGATCGTAATGTAGTAGATTTGGGATGTCTCTAAACTCATCAGATGTTTGCTTGGAAATAAGCAGCACTCGGAATGGTTTGTCCTTGCATTTAACCGTTAGCTTCTCGATCAGGTCTAGCACATAGTCGCGATTAGTTACACCAGTACGTACAAATAATACTTCATCACAATGTTCGAGCGTGTACAAAAATCTCTTTGCCCGCGCCGAATAGCGAACACGCATCCTTTCATGAACAGGCTGCATATTATTTGCAGGATCGTCCGTATCTTCGACTTCATGTCCAAAGGATAGACCGGACCATTTAGAGTGATAGATGCGGTTATCAATAGCGTTGTAGTGGAGATATGCAGGATTCCACATATCTTTAAAATCATTGACCACCATATCAGTTACATCGCCGAGATTAGTGGAACGTGCTAAATCAAAGGGAAATGCTGGCCCATCATATTCCATCTTGTACAGGAGCATTCTCGCAGCACAGCGATCGCCTAACGGCAAAATGGCAATGCGATTAATTTCTGATAGTTTACATTTGTATTTGAGCAACATTGTCGATTTGACTGGAGCCTTGACTCTGCTCTCTAAACCTTGCTCGCCAATCATCATTGTCCGAAATGGTGCTTCTGGATTGGCAGGATCGTGATAAACTCCTGCAGGCATAGCAGCTAACGCCGCCCGAATTTCTTTCCACATCGGATGGATGTTATATTCTTCTTCAGACTCATTGATAATACGGATTGTGCGATCGCCCTCTTTGAGAATCCCTAGATGCCCATCATAGTAAAGGATTTCTGCATTTTGGGGCGCAAAAAACTTGAGCGCTGAGCAGTATTGAAGATCGACTCCAATCGGAACTTTAACAGTATTCTCAATCATTCCATTAAACCCAACTGAAAGCAATGGAACTGTGCCTAGCTCATCATTTTTAGCGATATACGACGTGCCAAAAGTTAAATCAGCTTTGCGTTTCAGGGCTTCTTGCAATTCCTTCCAAGTTGGGGTGATGTTGTAAGCATATTCGGAATTGTTAATGATTCGTAAAGTCTGTGCTTCGGGGTTGGCAAATACTTGAAATCCATATTTGTCGCCATAGATAGAGATTTCGCTGGTACTGCTATGGGATTTGACAGCTTGCTCTTGCGATCGTCGCTCACGATCAACCTGAAAAATATCGAGATTGATCGCCTCAAACATTAGTTTGTGTCCTGCGGTATTAGGGTGCGCGATATCCAGAGATATACCAGATTTCCAACCTCCATCGCCATCATCCAAAGCATCTAGCCAGTCGAGAATAGGAACGCCCCAACGCAACATCCGATGGTGGGTATCACGCAAAAGCCAGTTGTGTTCAGGGTTGTAGTCTCCATTGGGGTAGAGACCACCAATCACTGGTATTGCGCCCAAATCTTGGGTCATTTTAATCAGTTGCTGCAACCCGCTTTCATAACGACGTTGGACAGCACGACGATCATGAGGACGACAGTATGCTAAACCTTCGTTTCCTAAAGACAGTGAAATAATTACTAGATCTGGCTTTTCGGGTACAACTACTGAAGCAAATCGCTCAATTGTACTGCTGACATTTGCACCCAGTTGGGATCGGTTAATCAATTGATGCCCAAATTTTTCCTTTAAGGTCAGTCCTAGTTGATTTGCCCAGCCATTTAGCAGCCAAGCACTACAACCCATAGCCACAGAACTGCCGAGGACTAATACTTTGAGTCCATTTTGCGGATCTTTTTCTGGGCTTGACTCTGGCTCTGAGGCGATCGCATTTTCTAAATATCCATAAGGACATGGATGAACATTTCCAAATGCAAGATCATCAACAATGATGGTCGAAGTTTTAGAGCCAATATGCTCTTTTTCAATAGGAATCCAGCGATTTGTCTCTTTTTCACATTCCCATTGGAATTTACCATTAGCATCAATTCGCACATACTTATATTCAATTTTCTCTTCAGAATCAGTCAAGGTTGACGGATCAATTTCCACGTCTACCCACCAAATAGGGTAGCGATCGCCTGATGTCCGCAAAGGTAAATATTTCTTGATATCCCATAATCCAAATTGAGAAATCGAGCCGACGATACCAATCATTTCCCCATTTTGAGTGGGTGCTTTTACCTGAAATCGATACATAGATTATGTCTTTTGTGGATAGGGGCAAGTTCCACCATCTAACGACTGTTAGCATTTGGTAGTCGCCTTAAACTTGAACTATATCTTGAAACTAGCATTAAGTTGGACTTGAAGTCTGTTTTAGAAACTACAGCTAGTAATTGAAAAAGATCGTTATTGAATTTCACAGCAAATTATATACAGCTTGAGATCCTTAAAAAACAAAAAAGTGGTCGCGCACCTTAAATTCTTTTTGCTTTTTGCTTGGGGCAAAATATCCTTGGTTGAGCGCTCATTACAGAACCAGATCAGGTTAGCCGATAATACCAATTCACAAAATTGTTAACACGTTTGTGAATTATTTTGTGAATTAAAGGACAAATCCAAAAATAAGGAGCGATCGCTCCTTATTTTTGGGGTTTTAAACTGGACGGAATTCGGTAAAATTATTAAGACATAGTAAAAAAGCAACTTTATATACTACAAGTATAAAAATTTATGGCAAAGAAAAGTCTTGCAAGTTTGTCTGCTGCTGAATTAGCAGGCAAGAAAGTTTTAGTAAGAGTTGATTTTAACGTTCCTCAAGACGAAACTGGCAAAATCACCGACGATACCCGTATTCGGGCCGCATTACCAACCATTAAGTACCTCACCGAAGCTGGTGCTCGTGTAATTCTCACCAGTCACTTCGGCAGACCCAAGGGTGTCACTGAAAGTCTTCGACTCAATCCTGTAGCAGTACGTCTATCTGAGCTACTTGGTCAGCCCGTTGTCAAAACCGACGATTGCATTGGTGATGTGGTTGCTGCTCAAGTTAATGCTCTCAACAACGGCGATGTCGCATTGCTGGAAAATGTGCGTTTTTATCCTGAAGAAGAAAAGAACGATCCTGAATTTGCCAAAAAATTAGCATCTTTGGCTGACATTTATGTAAATGATGCTTTTGGTACTGCTCACCGCGCCCATGCCTCGACTGAAGGCGTAACCAAGTACATCAGCACCTCAGTTGCTGGATTCTTGCTGGATAAAGAATTGCAATACTTGAGCGGTGCGATCGACAAGCCTAAGCGTCCTCTGGCAGCGATCGTTGGTGGTTCCAAGGTTTCTAGCAAGATCGGCGTTATCGAAACCTTGCTCGATAAAGTCGATTATTTGTTGCTTGGTGGCGGCATGATCTTTACTTTCTACAAGGCTCGTGGCTTGAGTGTTGGTAAGTCTCTAGTTGAAGAAGATAAGCTAGACTTGGCTCGCGCCCTTGAAAAGAAAGCCGCAGAACGTGGTGTAAAGTTCTTGCTCCCAACTGATGTTGTTGTTGCTGATAACTTCAAGCCTGATGCTAATGCTCAAACCGTTAGCATTGACAATATTCCTGATGGTTGGATGGGCTTGGATATTGGGCCTGACTCCGTAAAGGTATTCCAAGCTGCACTTGCCGAATGCAAATCTGCAATCTGGAATGGCCCGATGGGTGTATTCGAGTTTGATAAGTTTGCTGTTGGTACTGAGGCGATCGCGCATACTCTTGCTGATCTCACAGCCACTGGCACAATCACCATCATCGGCGGTGGCGATTCCGTAGCTGCGGTTGAGAAAGTTGGTGTTGCTGACAAGATGAGCCACATCTCCACTGGTGGTGGTGCAAGCCTAGAATTGCTTGAAGGCAAAATCCTTCCTGGTATTGCAGCTTTGAACGAAGCTTAATAAATAAAATAAGCAAAAAAAGGGGCGCTTTGCGCCCCTTTTTTATTTAACGAAAATTATTAGGATTTAGTCTTGTGCCGCCTGTGAAATTGCTAGTTCCTAGCCTAGCACCAGTACCGCCATCACTGGGATCGAGGTAGGGCTTTAGATATAATCCATTACCTTTATAGGAGCTTGATGTTGGTAATGGTTTCCAACTATCACTGGGAATTTTTACGGGTAGACTACCACTTACCCCACGAGGTAAGTTACTAGGAACTATCCCAATAAATCCTCCTTGTCCAACTTTCCCTAAACCAGATAGAGTAAGCGATCCACGACGAGCGCCGTAAGTATTCACCGCCGTAGTTGCCTGACCACTATCAGCAGTGGTGAGATTTCCAAATACGCGATCGCGGGTGGCGATCGGATCTTGTCCATTGGGGACAGTTAAGACAATCCGACAAGCAGAATTTTTGTCGGTGGTAGCACAGATAATGTTGTATCCATTTTCAGTACTCGTTTTCATTTCCAGCAAACCATCGGGGCGGTATGACTCCAACCGACGGCTAATTTCATTGCAACGCTTTTCAGGTGACCAGCCATCACCCATCGCACTGGGGGCAGCCCAAGGGAAATATTTTTGGGGTTGGCTCTTGGGTTGATAGACGACAATATATTGACCATCACGCGACTGGCAGCTAAAACGAGCCGTTTTGTTGTCAGTGGGATTGGCTGCTTTATCGTTGGGATTCTCGGAAGGAAGAGTTGCAGGATTTGAACTAGGGGTTGTTTCGACAGGGATAATCTGAGCGAGGCTGGGCATTGCGAATAGGGGTAAACCTAGAGCGATCGCCGACAAGTAGCCAAGTTGTTTTTTAAAAAAATTTGACAAATTTTGGGTTGAGTAATTCATAGGATTAGCGGGTGTGTGAGGATTAGTAGACAATTCAAAGCGTCTCCCCAGATATATTTTGCGACTCTTACGTGGTTACGCCTATGACATTGAGCCTGACTTTAGCTATAGATTTAACTAAGTATTTATCACCTCAGTTTAACAGCATCTGTTCCCGCTAAAAATTTAAAAAGCAAAACTTCTTGTCGCGTCAAAATTTTTGATCAAACAAACCTATAGAGTTTTTAAAAGTGTTGTTCTGTAACACTTTTAAAAACTCTATAGGAGATTGAGCGTAAAATACTCTGTTACTATTCGTTAATTTCGCTTTCTTCCGTCTCATCGTCAGACGGTAAAGGCGATCGCAAGATTACAGTGTTATGCAATTTACCAATCCCCTCAATTTCGATATAAATGCGATCGCCTTCTTGCATTTGCCCCACACCTTCAGGTGTACCAGTGAGAATAATATCTCCTGGTAGTAAAGTCATGATTTGGCTAATGTAGGAAACGATATAGTCTGGAGAAAATATCATCTCTTCAATGGAGGTTGACTGAAAAGGCTTTTTAGTATCATTTACAAAAGTTTGCAACATCGCAGTAGGACTAATTTCGCGCACAATCCATGGACCCAAAGGACAGAAAGTATCAAAGCCCTTACCCCTAGTCCATTGACTATCGCTTCTTTGTAAATCCCTTGCAGTTACATCGTTAGCGATCGTATAGCCCCAAATCGCTGCGATCGCTTGATTAGGTGTGACATTAAAACAATGAGAGCCAATCACCAATGCTAACTCACCTTCATATTCTACCCGTTTAGACTGTGGCGGCAAGGCTATTTTTGCTTCAGGAGCAATAATCGTAGTAGTAGGTTTTAAAAATATAATTGGCTCTCTGGGGACTTCTCCACCCATTTCCGCAGCATGTGCCGAATAGTTTTTGCCTACAGCGACAATCTTGCTTGGCTCACAGGGAGCTAGAAGTTCATAGGTTTCTGGTGCAAGTAATTCACCATTTGGCTCCCCTCCCAGCCAAGGTGCTGAACTGAGTAGCTTTATAGATTGATTCAACTCTAACAGCCCGTAACAGACTTTCCCTTGGGAAGTTTTCACGCGAACATAACGATCCGCCATAGCATCTTGTTTGTATCTAAATATTAAGAGGGGCAACCTAGCAGCCTTGATTATATAGCAATCACTAAGTACCGCAGCATAATTAAAAATTCAGAGCCAAAATCTGTACTACCCGCGTAGCGAGCGGTACTAATTTTGAATTTTTATTGCGATCGCAGTTCATTTTGGACTTTCTTTTTTGGCTGGCTAAGTTAGCTTGATCCATAAGGCTGTAAGTTTTTTATGGCGTTTTTTTATTAGCAATTTAGAATATGAATCTATCTACTTTTATTCTCATTTCATTAGCATTTGGTGTTGCTTTTGGAACTTTATTGAATACAACTTTTTCTGAGAATATTGAACTAATCAATCAAAGCTTTTTAGCTCCAGTTGGTGAATCTTTCTTAAGGCTGATTCAGTTTGTAGTCGTTCCCATTGTTTTTTCTTCGCTAATCATGGGATTGACGCGAATCCAAGGCGCTGGACAAGTTGGCAGATATACAGTTAAGTTAATGACTAGCTACCTGATCACCAGTTCAATCGCTCTTTGTGTGGGTATGGGTACAGCCTATTGCTTACAGCCTGGAAGTGGAGTAAAAGGCTTTACAATCTCAGAAAATATTAGTATTACTGAAGCACCATCTTTAATATCTTGGCTCGTTAGCCTAATTCCTGTAAACCCATTAGAAGCTCTTAGCACTGGCAATCTATTACAAATCATTTTCTCGGCTGTTCTGCTAGGAATAGGCGTTCAACTTGCTAAAGAGAAAGCAAAACCCTTTGTGGAATTAATCGAAAGTATCTATCACATTAGCGAAAAAACTTTATCCGTAATTTTGTATGTTGCGCCTTTGGGTGTATTTGCCCTGATGAGTTCTACGATCGCTACTCAAGGATTAGAAATCGTTGCTAAATTATTTCTCTATGTTTTGGGTTTAGTGATTGCTTCTTCGATCATGATTAGCTTAGATATGATAGCCCTGTTTATTCTTAAAGCTGAGCCTATAAGATTTTTGCGTAGTCTTTCAGAAGCGATCGCTTTAGCCTTTGGTACAGCTAGTTCCAATGCCGCCTTGCCAGTTGTACTACAAAACATTCAAGAGAACTATGGTTTGCGAGAAGAAATTGCCAGTTTCGCGATCCCTCTAGGTACTGCTCTCAAACGTGATGGTGCGGCGATTTTGCAAGGATTTAACGCTCTATTTGTCGCTCAAATCTATCAAGTTCCCTTAACACCTTCTCTACTAACCGCGATCGCTGTTAGTAGTTTACTGGTTTCATTTAGTACCCCTGGAGTGCCAGGCTCAGCACTGATCACGATGGCAACCGTGCTATCAGCATCAGGTTTGCCATTAGAAGCGATTGCCTTAGTCGCAGGCATTGATCGCTTAACCGATGGATTTAAAACCGTCATTAATATTATTGGTAACAGTGTGAATGCAATTATTCTCAGCCATTGGGAAGCTGAACAAGTTCCTGAAGCCGAGCAAATACCAGTTAGATAAAAACAAAACGCTACTGTAAAAAACTATATTTCTGTATTACGGCTTAGACTGGCTTTTTGTAATAGCGATCCCTGAAGCTGACTTTATGTCAGAAATTCAGAAGAATGTTTATCGCACGATTCTATGTTGCTAAAAAAACAACAGATCTTACTGAAGCTCAACGTATTGCAAGGATCGGTAGCTGGGAATTTGATGTAGCGAGTGGAGTTAGTACTTGGTCAGATCAGCAATTCCTTATTCTGGGATTTGATCCAAATGTGCCATTACCCAAATATGCCAACTTCTTTGATATTGTCCCTCTAGTTGACCAACCAAATATTCGTGCAGCCGTAGAAGAAGCGATCGCCCATGGTACACCTTACATGGTGGAACATGGCATCATTCGTCCTGATCGCTCAATCTGTCATGTAATCAGCCGAGGTGAGGCGATTTGTGACGACCAAGGAAAAGTAGTGAGACTGATTGGTACAATTACTGATATTAGCGATCGCAAACGATTAGAAATAGAGTTAACCCATAGTCGTGATTTACGAGAATTAATATTTAATGAGTCTACTGATGCAATGTTCTTAGTCGATAGTAAGACTTCACTCATAATAGACTGCAATCAGCAAGCTATAAAACTATTTGAAGTTGAAGATAAAAATGATCTACTTAATATTGAAGGGCGCACTCTCCACAAACGCCAGTTTACTAGGCAAGAACTCGCCCAGATTGACCAAGAAGTTAACCAAAATGGTTTTTGTAGCATCGAGGTAGAATATCTGACTCGCAAAGGACGCGAATTTTGGGGGGATCTTTCTCTTAAGAGAATTACTTTTGGAGAACAGCAGTATAGTCTAGCGCGAGTAGTGGATATCACTGTCCGTAAGCAAGCAGAAAGCGCTCTAGAACAAGCGAAAACAAGTGCTGAAGAAGCTACTAGAGCGAAAAGTGCATTTTTAGCAAATATAAGCCATGAAATCCGCACGCCAATGAATGGCATGATGGGAATGACACAACTACTGGAAACTACTTCTCTTACCGAAGAACAAGCAGATTTTGTGAAAACAATTCAGGATAGTAGTGAATCTCTTTTAACCATTATCAACGATATTCTTGACTTCTCTAAAATTGAATCAGGCATGTTAGAAATAGAAACATGGGATTTCAAGTTGGAAGATGTTGTTAGTGGAGTCACTCAACTGCTAAATAGTCAAGCGATCGCTAAGCAAATTGATCTCCAATATATGATCTCGCCTGATATTCCTATCGTAATTTTACTTTGAGATTGTGGTCTTAACTAGTCAAACGATCTATCAGCCTTTGGGAACTCACAATAAAAAAACTGCGATCAGCAGACAATTTGCCGAAAAATTCCCTTTAAAGATTCTCATAGTGGAAGACGATAAAGTTAATCAAATGGTTGCTAGTTCGATACTCAAAAAACTTGGTTATCAGACTAGTGATATTGCTAACAACGGATTAGAGGTATTGCAGGCTTTACAAAATAATACCTACGATCTAATCCTGATGGATTTGCAAATGCCAACAATGGATGGCATAACAGCCACAAAGATTATTCGCAATGAATTAATGAGCCAAGTGCCGATTGTTGCCATGACTGCTGATGTGATGCCCGAAGATCGCCAAGCTTGTTTTGATGCAGGTATGAATGATTACATTAGTAAACCGATTAACATTACAGAAATTATGCAGGTAATTTCAGTAATAAGTAACTCAGCATAAATATAAACCTAGAGCCAAAATCATAATACCTGCGCAGCGGGCGTTTTGGATTTTTGTCGCTAGGTTTATATTTAATAGTGGATCCCAAAAAAGTAGAGGATCGCAATCTTTGCATCTTCAAATTTTTAATGTCTAATAAAAAAAGTAAATTTTAACAACTCATGACTACAAACCCTAGCGATGTGTATACGCTTGCTCAATGGCTCGCAGGCGATCATAGTAATTGGGAACAAGCGATCGATAATCCGCCATTTTTTGCCCATATTCGCGTTGGCATTCGCGCATTACCAAATCCCATTACTGACGATGGCGTATGGCTCTTTCTTGAACAAGCATACGACTATGAGATAAATCATCCTTATCGCACCGCAGTTTTACATCTGGTTTTTCAAAATGATCGCATTGAAATGATCAACTATCGTCTTAAAAATGCGGAAACTTTCTTTGGTGCAAGCCGCGATCGCGATCGACTTAAGATCTTGGATATCGATGCGATCGAGCAGCTACAGGGCTGTACTCAATGGGTAGATCGCACTGATCAGCAAACATTTAAAGGGGCAGTCGAGCCAGGAAAAAAATGTTGCATTAATCGTAAAGGTGTCGATACCTATCTTGCAATTGAGTTTGAAGTTACAGAAAATACATATAGCAGCCTTGATCGTGGCTATGACATCGTAACCGATGAAAGGGTCTGGGGCTCGATCGCAGGAGCCTTCCAGTTTGTGAAAAAGACAAGCTTTAGCAACGAAATTACCATAGGCTCTACTTCTTAAGAGCTACTCCTCAGGTATAATTAATGCCTGAATGATTAATATTATTGAGATTTATCGTCTTGCTTTAGCAGTACATAATTTCTTGAAAATCTGATCATTTGGAGTTTTCTCATCACATTTTGCAAATGAGTAAAGTCCAAACAATTCTTTGGAAGACATATTTATTAAGGATTTTAAAGAATTATTTGGATTTGACGAAGATGCAAAGCATTGTAATTGAGAAAGCAAAATTAGTGTGAGTATTAAAGGTGTAATTTGAAAGTCCTCGTAGTTGGCAGTGGCGGTAGAGAACACGCCTTAGCTTGGAAACTTCTGCAATCTCCCAATATTAATCGCGTCTTTTGCATCCCAGGAAACGGCGGTACAGCAACTATGCAAAACTGTCAAAACGTTTCCCTTAGCATTGATGATTTTGAAGGGATTTTACGGTTTGCCCAAGTACAAGGTGTTGGTTTTACAATAGTTGGTCCCGAACTGCCGCTAGCACTTGGCATTGTTGATTATTTTCAAGCTGCTGAAGCGTTAATTTTTGGACCAACTAAAGAAGGCGCTCAGATTGAGGCAAGCAAATCTTGGGCGAAAGCGCTGATGAAAGAGGCGAATATCCCCACCGCTGCCAGTGCCACTTTCACAAGTCTCGAAACTGCGCAAGCCTATGTGCAAGAGCAGGGTGCACCGATTGTGATCAAGGCAGATGGGTTAGCTAGCGGCAAAGGAGTCACTGTTGCTATGACTCTGGAAGAAGCCACTGAAGCAATCGATCGCATTTTTGCAGGACAGTTCGGCTCCGCAGGCGAAACCGTGGTGATCGAAGAGTTTATGGTAGGACAAGAAGTATCTGTACTTGCCGTCACAGATGGTAAAACCATCCGCCCCTTAAGCCCTGCTCAAGATCATAAGCGTCTCGGGGATGGTGATACTGGTCCTAATACAGGTGGTATGGGAGCCTATGCCCCCGCTCCGATCGCAACGCCTGAATTGATGGCAAAGGTGCAGACCCAAGTTTTAGAACCTGCGATCGCAGCTTTGAATGCTAGAGGCATTGACTATCGTGGTTGTCTGTATGCGGGTTTGATGATTACTCCCGAAGGTGAGCCCAAGGTTGTGGAGTTTAACTGCCGCTTGGGTGATCCTGAAACCCAAGCTGTATTGCCATTGCTCGACACCAATCTTGATGATTTGCTCATGGCTTGCATCGAAGGGAACCTAGCTAATTTTCCATCGATTAAATGGAAAAAGCAGTCTTCTGTATGTGTAGTAATGGCAGCAGGTGGCTATCCAGACAAGGTAGATATGGGGCAGTTTATTACAGGTATCGGTAAAGCCGAAGATTTGGGTGCTTTTGTGTTTCAGTCAGGAACAAAGCTTAAGAATAATGCTTTAGTTACTAATGGTGGTCGAGTGCTTGGAGTTACTGCTTTGGGCGAAGACATTAAAAATGCGATCGCCAATGTATATAGCGCAATTGAGTTTGTTGCTTATGATGGCATGTATTACCGCAAGGATATTGCTAGCAAAGCAATTTAACCACACCTCCCGAATACCAATTTTCCAAATGGCAATGCCATTTGGAAAATTAAAACCCTCACTGGGTCTGTTTTTTATTATCGAAAGTGTATTCACACTTTCGATAATTGGTCTTTCTCCTCGCAAAGGAGAAGGGGCGCAATATTTTTCTTGCTCTCCCCTCCTTAGGTAGAAGATAGGCTAGGGGTGAGGTTATTAGTCAGCCATGCTCAGATTTACGGTAATCGTTAATTTCAACGAAGAGTCGGTATTTGAATCGTGAATTTGTTGCCAATGGTGATTAATTGGGCGATCGCTAATAGGTTCAGTCAAAACCCGCGCTAATAACTGCAAAAGCTTAGAGGCTCCATTACTAATTTCTTGACTAAATGACTCCGTAGAAACAGGCAAATTTACAGGTGATGGCATGGCTGAAATCATCTGAGAATTAATCGTAGATGGATAATTTCCAACAGGATTAGTAATAGCATTAACCGATCGATTGCTATAACGACGAAGAACCACTTGCAAATTATTTTTAGTTACGCGATCGCCAAAAGATTCTGACAGTAATTGCCATAATTTATAACCAACATCACGAATATAAGCAGCATCATAGCCAGCTTTTTCAGCAATCTCTGAATAGGTCTTACCCTCCCACGTCTGACGAAAAATAGCCTCTTGAATTGTACTAAGGCTCTTACTTCCCAAAACAGAATCCACGATATTGAGTGCGTCTTCAATAGTCATCTTTTTCCTCACAGTTCACTAATTATTTGTATTTAGATAAGCTCTCTAAAAAACTAGCGAGTCAAAATGTTTTCAATAATACAATTATTCTAATTTTTGATTCTAAATCTTGACATGAATTGGGAACTTTCTAATTAAATCTCCATCTAATTAGGCAAACAAACTCATAGTTTGTACTCAACACATTTACCAATACTTTTCCCAATTCATTTTCCAATGCAAATATTAGAACTTATTACTCAATTCACAATTACTCAACACCCATCCGTTAGACTCGCCGAAAAGTTTTAGAGATTAACCCAAAAATCAATACAGATAACAACGTAGAAAATAAAATATTTTGTATGTTGTTTCTGCTGACACAGATAAGTTAGCACAGTTTATTTAAACTGGTTATCTATGATAATTGTATAGATGTAAACCTCAAAAACATTTATTAGCAAGGTTTTCAAGGATTATTATATTTTTTTAATCTAGCTCTAACTTGTTTTTAACGATAAAAATTATGATGTTTGATGACATCAATCAAGGCATTAACAAACAAGTTCTGGGAACAGAAAAAGTCTGATCTTTTTTTCCAACATTTTCCGACACAGACAAACTTGCATTATGGGCGCTTCGCGCCCATAACACTATTACTAAAAAATTTCGATCTCAACCCCAAAAACATAGTGATAGCACATTGCACCGTCATGCTATTTTTTGGTGGGTAATGACAAACAAGGCTTGTGATATAGTTTTTTGTGTCTTAACCATCCCCCACAACCAAATGACTAAAGTCAAAGTTGCTTCCACATCCGATGTCATTTCTGATAAAGTCCTGAAAACTAGCGCTAATGGACAATCTGTCCTCGTCGCGAAAGTTGGTGATAAATATTGCGCGATCGCAAATAAATGTCCTCATTTTGGGCTACCTTTAGCAAAAGGCAAATTTGAGAATGGGACAATTACCTGTCCTTTTCATGGTTCCAAGTTTGAAATTTGCACTGGCAAGAATACTGAATGGGTAGAGTCCTTCGTGGGTATTCCCTTACCTGATGCTGCGAAAAAAATGATTGCGATGGGCAAAACATCTACTGACGTGAAAAGCTTTGCAGTCACACAAGAAGGCTCTGATCTATTTATTGATGCATAAAAAATCAAAAAAAGACTCCGCGCTTTGCACGAAAGCTTTTTTTGCGATCGCTATAAGGAAAATCCAAAGAAAAACGATCCATAAAAAACAAGGCACAAAATGGCTACGCCATTTTGTGCCTTGTTTTGAGTCTCTAAAGATATTGATATTTTTAAAAACTAGCTTCACATTGTGAAATACCGTAATTCTAAATTACGAATTACGGTATTTCTTAAAGACTAGCGTAACGTTATGACCACCAAACCCAAAGGAGTTAGAGGTCGCCACATTAATTGTCATCGGACGAGACTGGTTAGGTACATAGTCGAGATCACAGTCAGAATCAGGGTTTTCTAAGTTCATCGTCGGTGGCGCGATATTATTTTTCACCGCCAAAACTGTCGCTACTGCCTCAATGCCACCTGATCCACCAAGCAAATGTCCTGTCATCGACTTAGTAGAACTAACTGCAACTTTGTAGGCATGATCGCCTAGAACTTTTTTGATAGCCTTAGTCTCAGTACTATCATTTGCTGAAGTACTAGTACCATGAGCATTAATATAGTCCACCATCTCAGGGGTAATATAGCCATCATTTAGGGCAAGAGTCATTGCTCTTACTGCACCTTCACCATTAGGTGATGGTGATGTCATATGGTAAGCATCACAGGTGCAGCCATAGCCAACGATTTCAGCATAGATTTTTGCTCCACGCGCTAGAGCATGTTCTAGATTTTCAATGATCAAGATACCTGCGCCTTCACCCATCACAAAACCATCGCGATCTTTGTCAAAGGGACGAGAAGCATGGGCAGGATCGTCATTTCGGCGAGACATTGCTCTTGCTGAGGCAAAACCTGCAAAGCCTAGCGGTGTAATCGCCGCCTCAGTACCACCACAGATCATCGCTTGGGCAAAACCACTTTGGACAAGACGAAATGCATCACCGATCGCATTGGAGCCAGCCGCACAAGCAGTCACGGTGCAGGAGTTTGGTCCCTGAGCGCCCGTATGAATTGCAGTCAAACCTGCGGCCATATTGCCGATCATCATCGGAATCATAAAAGGGCTGCAACGGCTTGGACCTTTGGTGCGAATAATTTCATGCTGATCTTCGAGTACTTGTAAGCCCCCAATTCCAGTACCTAGCAAAACCCCAATCTGAGGTGCATTAAGCGGCGTTATTTCCAGATTAGCATCGCGTAATGCTTGGATACTGGCGCTCACACCAAACTGAGCAAAGCGATCCATTCGGCGCGCTTCTTTGGCTGGGACATAGGCAAGTGGATCAAAATCTTTTACTTCGCCACCAACCCGACACTCATGATCGGTTGTATCAAAGCGAGTAATTTCCGTAATTCCGTTTTTGCCATCGACTAGACCTTGCCAGTATTCTTCGACCGTGTTACCGATCGGTGTGATTGCACCTAGTCCAGTGACAACGACGCGAGAGAGGGGCTGAGGGTTTTGCATTTCGTTTGGAATCAGTATGTCAAAAATTTTAAGAACAGAAAAGCTTTGTCGCTGAGCAACAAAGCTTTTATCTAAAACAATTGCTTAAGCAGCTTGTTTGCTGTCAATGTAATCAACGGCGTTTTGCACGGTGGCAATTTTTTCTGCGTCTTCGTCGGGGATTTCAACGCCGAATTTTTCTTCCAATGCCATAACTAATTCGACAGTATCGAGAGAGTCAGCGCCAAGGTCGTTCGCAAAGCTAGCCTCAGGCTTAACTTCGGCTTTATCAACGCCTAATTGGGATGCAACGATGTCTTGAACTTGCTCAAAGGTACTCATTTACTTATTCTCTGCTTACAACCAATAAAACTTTTTAGCGTTTTTAATTTTATCGGATAAAGGTAGCTGTATATACACGATCGCAAATAACTATCGAAAAATTCAATTTTAATCAAATATTTCGGCTGACTTTCACTAAACGTAAACCCAAGATCTGTACCGCCCGCTAAGCGGACATTACAGATCTTGGGTTTACGACTCTTCGCGCCCTAATCCTAAAACATAGTTTTTAATTTTTCGGATTAAAAATAGTCCTGAGACTGAATTACCAGTTGCATCAAGCGCAGGACTATAACAGGAGATCGCTGCTTGATCAGGAATAATCGATAGTAAAGCACCGCTAATACTGGACTTTGACGGAACTCCTATATTCTGAGCAAATTCTGCCGATGATTCATACATGCCACACTTGGTCATAACCTCTAATACGATAGGAATATTAGAAGATCGCTGCGTATAAACCAATAAAGTGCCAAGCTTTGCTAGATCTTGTACATTCCCCCGTAAACAACAAATTTCCTCATAAATTGCAAGAGCTTTACTAGGATTAGCAATTATTCCCATGTTTTTAAGTTGATCGGCGATCGCTAAATTGCGACGATTAGCAACTGATCGCACCGATGCTAAAACTTCCAAATCGAGCTTTAAATTGGTGCCTGATCGCTGATTAAGCCAGCTTTGTAAGGTTGCACAAGATGCTAATTGTGATGAAAGGGCGATCGCGCCACTATTAATCATCGAATTTTTGGGTTTTCCTCTAGGAATCGCATTAAATGGTTCCGATGTTACTTGACTATCAACTATCCGAAAAACCTGCTCAGAGCCTTTTGTCTCTAGTAAGTAAAGTAACAAAAATGGCTTAATTACACTCATTAGCGGAAAAGTTAACTCTAAGTCACCTGCTGTTAGATGATCACCATTAACTTTTTGGATGGCGATCGCGATCGCTTGTGGATCAGCCTGAGCAAGCAAGGGGATATAGTTTGGTAGTTTTCCCTTGGCTGATTCTTGTCGCGCTGATTTCAGCCATTGTTGAAGATCATTTTCAAGCATTAAAATATTTTTCCCATAGGTTATGGCTAATGCCACTTTAGTAGAGATATAAAACTCAAAAGAGAGCTGTGGCACTTTGTGCAGCAGCTCTCTTTTGAGTTTTGAGTATGAACTTAATTTTGTCTTGCTAAGTTTCTTTGTAGCATAGCTTCTAAATCTGTTTCTCCAACATAACGGCGCTCGGAACAATAGGTCATCTGATAAACACCATTATTCATGCGCACCGTACCTACGCGCACTCGAAAGTCATCAGTAATAAACCAACAACGCTCTTGCCCCTGATTATTGTCATATTCAGTATCAATAGTCAAAATGCCATCATCACCAAACCAATAGCGGCTAACGACAGGAATTCTTTCGACATAGCCTTGATTTCTCAATAATTTGCCCGATCTCCCTGAGGTCTCATGGGGCACATCTACTAAAATTGCGGCGTGGTCAGGGTTTGGCTCCGCACCATCCACCTCATGTGCTTGCCAGATAAAGCTAGCACCGCAGGAAGCGATTGTGAAATCAATGTCCTGTGACGCACAGATTTTTTGGACTCGATCATCGTCTTTTGCGACCATTTTGACATGAATCTTTGACTCCCCAGACTCGTCAGCAACGCTGTCAAAATGATGTACGGTACGGTGAATAAACCAAACTCCTTCACTTTTTTTAAAGAAGTCCATCATCGTCATCGGTGGTACAAGCACTGGGGCAACTCCTTAACTAAAATCAAATAAAACTAAAATCAAATAAAACTAAAATCAAAAAAATCGGCGGATTTTTGGCAAAATTATTCGTTATTGCCTACTTAAGGAAAGTTACCGTAAAGTGCGATCACAAAATCCAGATTTTTGCTTAAACCTATAAAGAACCAATTTTTTGTGGTGCGGCTTTGCCGCACCACAAAAAATTGGTTCTTTGTTTTACTACTAGTTCAGTTTATGATCACCTTCTCAGGGCTTTAATAAAAATTTTAATAGTCTCAATAGTTATGTCCAACCTTGCTCAAGAAGTTTTAGCAGCAATTAAATCGGGACTTTCTTTGAATAAGAAAGATTTATATCAGATCGATCTCAGTGGATGTGACCTCCAAAAAGCTGACCTGCAAGAAACAACTCTGATCCGCGCCAATTTAAGTTTGGCAAATTTAAGTGAAGCCAATCTATGTAGATCTGATCTTCGCAGCTCTAATCTCCGTAAATCCATACTCAAAAGAACCAATCTCCAAGGAGCTTATTTATATCGTGCCGATCTCAGTGGTGCAGATCTTAGTGAAGCAAATCTGACTGATGCAAAGCTGCAAGGAGCAAGATATGACAGTGAAACTATCTTTCCTGAGAACTTCGCTTACAAATCCTCAAGTGCGATCGGACCAAGTGCAAGTTTGAATGGTGCACCGCTCAATACAGGTAATCTCAAAGATGCAGACTTACAAAATGCAAATTTGATGGGTGCTTATCTTGGCGGAGCAGATTTAACAGGTGCTAACTTAGCAGGAGCAAGACTTATTCAAGCTGATTTAAGAAAGGCTATTTTGACAGGCGCTTATTTACAAAAAGCCCGATTAAACGGAGCAAATTTGGCTGGAGCCGATCTACGTGCTGCGGATCTAACTGATGCCGATTTTGAGAAATTTGAAAGTATTGCTGGGGCAGATTTCAGCAATGTTCAAGGACTAACTGATGAAATGCGATCGCGGCTTCTCAGTCATCCTCAACAAGAATTAGAGACTCTCAATCAATTTACACTTAAGACTACATTAGATAGCTTAATTAGATAGCTTAAACAGATCTTAAGCGAATAAAAATAGAGAGGTCGAATCGACCTCTCTATTTTTTATTCGCTTTCAAATATCAGCCAAATATTCCTTTGACATCCAAGGCGAACAAGTTTAACCTTATAGATTAGGTGAAGTATGAGGTTAATGTTTTAGGATGTTTAAGGTAAAAAGTTCTTCCGTCAGTGTATCTTGCCTGTCTTTTTTAACAGTTTTGTCCCTGTCGTCAAATCTGGCTCATGCAGAAACAACGACATCTTCTGTAAGTGTTGACCCTTATAAGGCTATTCAACTATCCCCTTCAACTACCCAAGCCCAAAACATCACCTCTGTATCACAACTTAGTGATGTGAAACCAACCGACTGGGCTTTCACCGCTTTGCAATCTCTCGTTGAGCGCTACGGCTGTATTGCAGGATATCCAGATAGTACTTTTCGGGGCAAACAAGCCACTAGCCGCTATGAATTTGCCGCAGGTTTGAATGCTTGCCTTGACAAAATCAATGAAATCATCTCCGCAGGACTAGCTGACAAAGTTAGCAAAGAAGACTTAGCAACTCTGCAAAAGCTACAGGAAGAATTTGCTGCTGAACTTGCTACTTTACGTGGTCGTGTTGATGCCCTTGATGCCAAAACTGCCAAGCTAGAAGCACAACAGTTTTCTACTACGACAAAACTCACTGGCGAAGTCATCTTCTCGGCAACCGCAGGTAGTGGAGGTCCTACCAACGCCAGATCAAACATTACTTTAGGCAATCGTACTCGCCTTGTTCTCAATACCAGCTTCACAGGGAAAGACTTACTCAGAACTCGCTTGGAAGCAGGTAACAACCTCGCAGGCACTGGCGGCACAACTAGTCTCGCCAACTTGCTAGGAACTAACACTGCTAGAATTGGACCTGGGTCTGCTACTACAGACAACTCATTTGTACTAAATCTTCTTGATTACAAGTTTCCTGTTTCTGACAAGTTAACTCTGTATGTTGCTCCTATAAGTTTCCCTGATGAGTTCTTCACTGTACTTTCACCAGTAGCTAGCAATGGTCAAGGATCGATTTCTCGCTTTGGACGCTTTGATCCCCTAATGCGGATTGGAGCCACATCTTCTCTATTTGCCTTTGATTGGAAGGTTTCCGATCAATTCAAAATTCAAGCAGGTTATGGCTCATCCAATCCAGCTTCGCCTGCACCTGGTGGACAAGGTGGATTATTTGGTGGCTCAACAATTGCTCTAGTTCAGCTTTTATTCAAGCCTACTGAAAATCTAGATGCTTCCGTCACTTACACAAATACTTACCATCAGACCAACTCTTTAGGAACAGGCTTAGTTAGCACTGAGTCGATTAGTGCTGCTGGAGTAACTTCTCTAAGAGCTAATTCGATCGCTGGTAACTTGGCTTGGAAAATCACTCCCAAAATATCTTTCCATACTTGGGGAGCCGTGATTTTTGCAGATGCAGTTAATACTTCTGCCTCGACAACTTTTACTAGTTGGATTACAGGCTTAACCTTCAACGATTTATTTAGTGAAGGTAGTATGGGAAGTGTTCTATTTGGACAACCAATTAATCGTTCATCAGCAAGTGGTTTAGCCACCTTGGGAACAGTTAACTCAACTCCATATCATTTAGAACTGTTCTATCGCTATCGTCTCAGCAGGAATATCAGTATCACTCCTGGTGTCTTCTGGGTGTTTAATCCTGAAGGCGTGAGTACTAATCCAACCGCAACAGTCGGTGTTATTCGCACAACATTTTCGTTCTAATAAAAATAAAGGCACGCTAAGCGTACCTTTATTTTTATTTTTATTATGATATTATGATAATTTGATTAGAATATCGGAGTTATCAGCTATGACCATGATCGCAAACCAAGATCGAAACCTTGCTACGGTAATGAAAAATGATGGTGTTGCCAAAGCGAATACCCATGACAGCATCAATCGCATTTTTAATCGTCTTGAAGATATCAAAAAAGAGATGGGGGAGCCATCTTGGTCAGTGCGCCTCATTTATACCGATATGATGAGCGCAGTCATGATTTGTCAGAAACCAGGAGAAAGTAATCGTACTCACTATCATGCCAACGAGGACGAGTGGTGGGTGATCATGGAAGGCGAGCTAGAGTGGGACGTGGACGGACATGGCTCTTACCGAGCTACTAAGGATGACATCATTTTTGTTCCTCGTAAGGTAATCCATAATATTCGTGTTATTGGTGATAAACCCTCAATCCGTCTAGCAATTGGGAAACCTGATGTAAACCATATTTTTGTAGAGGACCACGTTTTTGATCACACTTAAAAGTAATGAAGTGTCGCGCTTAGCACGACACTTCATTATTCACAAAACAATTAAATTAATTGAATTAGCTTATGACTAAACCTCATGAATTCCCTCACGATTTCAAGGGGAAAGTTGCAATTGTTACTGGGGCAAGTAGCGGCATCGGTCAAGCAGTGGCTGAGGCGATCGCGCTTTATGGAGCCCACACTGTATTCATTTCACGTAGTGGCGCTGAAGAGATCGCTTCAGAACTTAATGGAACAGGTAAATCAGCATTGTCATTACCATGTGATGTTTCTGATGAAGATCAAGTTAAAGCTGCGATCGCCAAGGTTTTTCAGAAATATGGGCAGATTGACATTCTGGTCAACAATGCCGCGATTAATCAAATTGCCAAGATAGAGGATATTTCCCTTGAGGATTGGAACAAAGTCATGGCAACAAATCTCACCAGTCAGTTTCTTTGCTGCAAGCATGTAGTCCCCATCATGAAGCAACAAAGAAGTGGGAAAATCGTTAATGTCTCATCGATCGCAGGACATTTTCGTAGTAAATTGTCAGGCATCCATTACGTAACATCAAAAGCTGGGGCGATCGGCTTTACAAGACAACTTGCCTACGAGATAGCACCTTTTCAAATTAATGTCAATGCTATTTGTCCCAGCCAAACCTATACGCCGATGCTAGCGGCTACTTTACCACCCGAAGCAGAACAAAAGTTAATCGATTCAATCCCTTTAGGTCGAATTGCCTCAATGGAAGAACAAGTAAACGTAATTTTATTTCTATCTTCTCAACTATCTAGCTATATGACAGGTGCGATCATTGATGTAAATGGGGGACAGTTATAAAATGCAGATAGGAAGATCTTTGACTTTTTCAATAAAATCAATAAGTAAGGAATGAAAATTAATTAACTTGTGCAATTAAAACCAAAATTTGTTGGGTCGGGCGAAGCCCGCCCCAACAAATTTTGGTTTTAATTAATTTTCATTCCTAACTATGTCAATCTTCAAAAAAGTCAGGAGATCTGTAAATCAATATTTTTCTTTGGGTTTGCTGCTTAATAAATACTCAAATCCCTTGTCAACTTTCATACTTAGTTCTTATGGTTGAATATTATGTTCACGTTAGAAAACCCTCTCGTCATGCTCTACGTGAGGTTAATTGGATGGACTCTCTTAGGGTATGTCTTAGGAAAACTCCTCCCGAAGATTTTCCCCACTTACCTCGGTAAAGCTCTGTTGTTTGTAGGAGTTCCAATTAGTATTGTTTCTTTCCTCCGTCAAGCGGATCTATCGGGATGGATCGTGATTGCTCCAACCACAGCTTGGGTTGCGATTCTAGTAGGTGCGGGACTAGCTTGGATTTGGATCGATCTGGGTGTAAGTGATGAAAGGTTCAGTAAGTTGTCAAAAGGGATTACGGCAAGAGAAAAAAATTTGGAAACCAACCCTAGTATGGAAGCAACTTTAGAGCAAGAAAGTGCTTGGTCAGGGGCTACTCAAGGCAGCTTCTTACTTGCTATGACCTTAGGCAATACAGCTTTTATGGGATACCCTGTCAGCCTTGCTCTCGTGGGCCCACAATATTTTGCTTGGTCGCTATTTTACGATTTGATTGGCTCTACGATAGCGGCTTATTCTGTCGGGATCGCTCTTGCTAGCCGTTATGGCAGCATGTCTAGCGGTCAAAAGAAACCAAATCCATTTGTATCAATGGCTAAAACTCCTGCCTTATGGAGTTTGCCGATTGGGGTAGGCATGCGATTTGTTCCCTTGCCTACGATAATTTCGGGCGGCATGATTACGATCGCATGGACAACTGTAACTTTGTCACTGGTAATGATTGGGATGCAACTAAGTCAGTTGAAAACCTTACGTAATGTTAAAAAAGCTCTTACTTGTATATCGATCAAGATGTTGCTTACACCACTTGTCGTCGGTACTGGACTGATGTTTTTTGGTGTGACTGGAGAGCCTCGAATGGCAATGGTTTTACAAATGGGAATGCCCCCAGCCTTTTCAACTCTAGTAATTGCACAAGCTTACAACTTGGATCGAGACTTAACAGTTACTACTTTGGCTTTTGGTGTAGTTCTTTTACTCTTTACAATACCTATTTGGCTGTGGCTATTTTCTTAGAAAACTTAACCTGAAAAATATTTATGTTACCTAATCTTTGCGCGAAAAATATTTGAATATATCAGGCATAATCATGTAGACTTACTAAGAAATTCGTAAAAGAATTGGTAAAGTCAACCTAGGAACAAGTAAAAATATGTCCAAACTACTGATCAGTACTTCGTCTTTTGATGTAAAAGGCAATCAGGTATTGCAGAGTCTCCAAGCTCAAGGTTTTGAAATTGTTTTAAACCCCTATGGTAGAAAACTTAAAGAAACAGAAGTTTTAGAGCTTCTCACCAGTGATGTTGTTGGGATGATTGCTGGAGTTGAGCCTCTAACTCGGAATGTTTTAAACTCCTCTAAGTCTCTCAAGGTAGTCTCGCGATGTGGAATTGGAACTGATAGTGTAGATTTAGCAGCAGCCGAAGAATTGGGAATTTCCGTACATATTACGCCTACCGCCCCTGTAATTGCTGTAGCTGAGTTGGCAGTGAACCTGATTCTTTCTCTGTTGAGACGCACTACTGAAGCCGATCGCACTTTGCGTGACGGAAAATGGAATCCTCTGATGGGGAAACTACTTGCCTCTCAAGTAGTAGGGCTGTTGGGCTATGGAAGAGTTGGCAATCGGGTAGGACAGATTTTGAAGGCTTTTGGGGCAAAAAGAGTCGCCTATGACATTTTTCGTGATGATTCGCTATTCGCAGATACAGTTTGTATCTCATCTTTAGATGAATTTATCGCACGTTCCAATGTAATTACGGTTCATATTCCCTACAACAAAGACAATCATCATTTAATTAATCGCGACTTTATCAATAAGATGCAAGCAGGTAGTATTTTAATTAATACTTCTAGAGGGGGGCTGGTTGATGAACAAGCTTTATATGAAGCAATAGTTTCAGGGCATTTGGCAGGTGCAGCCCTTGATGTGTTTGAAGAGGAACCATATTCTGGTCAACTGCGCACTTTGCCTCAAGTCATTTTGACTCCCCATATGGGTTCGTACGCGAAGGAAGCAAGAGGGCAGATGGAGCAGGAAGCTGCTCAAAATCTATTTGACAGCCTTGTAAATCTTGGTTTAGCTAAGTGAGCCAAAATACAATGACCGAAATCGTGACTAAAGACATCCATGAAAATATCCCTAAGAGATATGATGCGATCGTGTTTGATTTTGATGGAGTCCTAGTTGAGTCTGTGGATGTCAAAACTCAAGCTTTTGGGGCTTTGTATGCAGAATATGGAGATCTCATTGTAGAGCAGGTGAAAGCCTATCATCTGCTTCATGGCGGAGTATCGCGATTTGAAAAATTTCGCTATTACCATGAGATTTTACTTGGTAAAGCCTTGACTAAAGAAGAGGAGGTGCGACTCGGTGACCAATTTTCACAATGTGTTGAAGATGCTGTGGTGGATGCGGTTTATGTTTTAGGAGCCTATGAACTTTTAGAAAGAAATTATCGGTCTACCCCCTTATTTGTGGCTTCAGGAACTCCCGATCAAGAGTTGAAACGCATCGTCTCAAGGCGAAATATGGCTCATTATTTCGTCTCTGTGCATGGTTCTCCAGCTAAAAAGGGAGATATTATCCAAGATATTTTGTCGAAATATGATTTTGAACCCGATCGCGTATTGATGGTTGGCGATGCGATCGCTGATTATGAAGGTGCGATCGCTGCGGGTGTAAAATTTGTAGGCAGAGTGATGCAATATCCTGAAACTTATCCTTTCCCTGCGTGGACAATTGTTTTGCCAGACTTAGTTGAACTCGTCATATAGGAGACAGGGTGTACATCGCCAAGCGTGGTACACCTTGTCTCCTGAAGTTTCCAGTTCTGCTTTATTTTTTAATTTTAAAAATCTATGCGTCGTCGTCAGTTTAATCAGTTATCTCTATCTTTAGCAGGCTTGGGTTTAGCTGCCTGTAGTGATTCTGCCGTCTTAAATTATCGGGCTCCCGAAAAAAGTTCCAAGTTTAGAGTTTGGTGGATTCAAAGCTTTTATCCTGCGGAAACAGAGGCACTTTCACAAATTGTTGCCGAGTGGGAAAAAAAGAATAATACGAAAGTGGAAATCACTTTCTATAATGATGGATCGGTGAATCGTGATGCTGAAAATGCGCTTAATAATGGTAATCCTCCCGATATCTTATTTAGTAATACCGCTGAGTTTGCCCTCTATCCGAAATTAGCATGGCAAAATAAATTAGTAAATGTTTCGGATGTTGTAGAACCTGTTAAAAATTTATTTAGTCCGATCGCCCTTAAAGCCGTCGCCTATAAAAATAGTCAAAATCCTAATCCTGCTTACTATGCCGTACCAATCGCTCAACTAGCTGCTGGTTTGCATTATTGGCGGGATATGCTGATAGATGTAGGGCTGAATGATACCAATATTCCTAAGGATTGGCATGGATTTTGGGCATTTTGGGAAACGGCTCAAGACCGAGCCTCAAATAAAGGCAAAAAAGACATCTATGGGATCGGCTTGCCCATGTCTACAGAAGCTACAGATGTGATCTTCATGTTTGAGCAATTCCTCACGGCTTATGGAGTCCAGCTATTAGATGAGAATGGGCAACTAAAAGTTGAGAATCCCCAAAATCGTCAAGGTATTATCGCAGCATTGAAAAAATATGCGGGTTTCTATCAGAGTAAGCACGTACCTCCTAATGCTTTGCAATGGACAGATGCTGATAATAATCAGGTATTTCTTAGCCGCAACTCATTCATGACAGCAAATCCAGGATTGTCTATTCCCGCATCCCAGCAGTTTGATCAAGAGGTTTACAACAAAAAATTAGTGACTACAGAATGGCCCGTTTCTCCAGACGGTAAGACTCTTAGCCATTTAGTAGCAGTAAAACAGGCGATTATATTTGCTGCCCCTAATGTTAAAGAAACTAAGGAGGATGTTGCGAAGGAACAAGCAAGGCAATCTCTTGCTAAAAGTCTGTTGTCCCACATTATTCAACCTGATAATTTACTTACCTATTTGAAAGGAGCAGGAGGAAGGTATTTCCCGACTATGCCAAAATTATTAGAAGATCCCTATTATAAGGATTCCAAAGACCCACATATTTTGGCAGCAACTAAGCAATTTCAGAATACTAGTTCTTTTTATACAGCACAGAATCCAGCTTATTCAGAAGTGGGTGCTAAAAAAGTATGGGGACAAGCGATCAAGTCCGTGGCTTCAGGTAAAAATTCACCTGAACAAGCATCTGATAATGCGATCGCCCAAATTAAAGCTATTTTCACTGAGTGGAAATAATTGAAAAGTATGATAGGCAACTATTGTTAGTTAAGAACCCATTTAAGAATTGTAGTTTAGCCCCCCCCTAGCCCCCCAATTCTGGGGGGGAACCATATTTAAGTCCCCCAGAATTGGGGTATTTAGGGGGCTAGACACCTAGAGCTTTAAACGAAATTCCAAGTATCATATAATTCTTAAATGGGTTCTAAGTGAGTATAGAAGATGATCAACCTATTTAAGAAACGCCTGCTGCTGCAACTTGTGGCATATTTTTCGGTTCTGTCGATTGTCACGGTTTTAGTAGTCGCTGTAAGTGCTAATACTCGCAGTCGTGATGCTCTTAGAAAATCAGTGATTGACCGATTAGCAGTTGCCACATCGCTCAAAGAAGCGCAGGTTAATCAATGGGTTGATAATCAACGCCGCGATGTAATTTTGATGACGCAGTTGCCAGATTTGATCGTCAATTCTGAAATAGCTTTTACAAAAGAGAAAGAATCTCCAGAATTTAAGTCGGCTGTTGACTCTCTGCAAAGGTTCATGGCGAATATATCCACAGTCAAACCAAACATTCGACAGATTTCGATCCTAACCAATAACGGGATTACAATTGTTTCCACAGATAAGCAAAAAGAAGGCAAATACCAACCGCTCGGAAATACCACTACTTATTTTACGCGCGACCAATCTCGGATCATTGTGCCAAACTTCTATATCTCACCTATCACTGGCAAAGCCGCAATGACTTTTGCGGCTCCTCTAACTAATAAAGCGGGCGATCGCATTGGCGTGATAGCGGTTGATCTAGATCTCCAAGGGGTGGATGACATCATTCGTGAACGCACAGGACTAGGTAATAGCGGCGAGACCTATCTGGTGGGAAGACTAGCAACTAAGAATATCCTAATTTCAGGAGCGGAAGGCGATAAACAGGATCTCGCCAAAGATATTAAAAGTGATGGTATTTCTGCGGCGGCTTTAGGAAAAGATGGGGAGGGTTTATATAAAAACTATAAAATTATACCTGTATTAGGAAGTTACATTTGGATTGACAACCTCAATCTGGCGTTACTTGCAGAAATATCTCAGGCAGAAGCTTTTGAGCCCGCTGATCGCCTCGCTCGCGATATTTTACTGATCGGATTAAGCTCCGCAGGCATTTTGTTAACGGCTGTATACCTGATTGCCAGACGGATTTCTCAGCCAATTTTGGCGATTGCCGATGCAGCCAACCAAGTTGCTAGTGGTAACCTCGATTCGCAAGCACCTGTATTAACAGATGATGAAATTGGGATTTTGGCGATCGCGTTTAATCAAATGACATCGCAACTTAAAGCTTCAGGAGAACAGTTAGCTGATTACAGTCGTACTCTGGAGCAGAAAGTCGAACAGCGCACCAGTGAGATCAAGGCAATTATTGACAACATGGTTGATGGCTTGGTGGTAGTTAATAACGAGGATCAGATCACCCAATTTAATCCAGCGCTAGCAGGTATGATTGGCATTAGCAGTAAAGTGATTGCTAATGCGAAGAGTTATAGAGAAATATTTAAATCTGAGGAAATCGCTAATCTTGTTACAAATACCAGAGAGAATCCAAAACAAGTTTTTAGTGAAGAGTTTGCCCTACCCGTTCGCCGTATTGGAAAAGCAGTTGCAACTTCAATCTTTGGAGAAGTAAATATTTCAGAAGAATCTCTATTAAAAACAAATTATTTAGGTACTGTAATTCTAATTCGTGATATTACTGCCGAGAAAGAAGTAGATCGGATGAAGACGGACTTCATCTCAACTGTATCCCATGAATTAAGAACGCCGCTTACATCTGTGTTAGGTTTTGCGAAATTGATTCAAAAAAAGCTAGATGAATCAATATTTCCACTTATTCAGACCGACGACAAAAAAGTCAATCGAAGTGTCCGTCAAGTTACTGAAAATATTGAGATCATCGTATCTGAGGGGACACGACTCACCAAACTAATTAACGAAGTCTTAGATGTTGCCAAAATAGAAGCTGGTAAAATGCAATGGAATATGAAGCCATTAACAATTAATGAAGTGATTGATCGTGCATTTTCGGCAACTTCAGCTCTCTTTGAACAAAAAAGATTAATTCCAGTAAGAGATATTGAAGCCGATCTACCCGATATCCTTGGCGATAAAGATCGCTTGATTCAAGTTGTAATCAATTTGATTTCCAACGCGGTGAAGTTTTCGGATCAGGGAAGTGTCACTTGTCGGGCTAAGCAAGATGATCAATCAATTATGGTCAGTGTCATCGATCAAGGAATAGGAATTTCTGAATCGGATCAGCCTAAAGTGTTTGAGAAGTTCAAGCAGGTTGGGGATACTCTGACCGATAAACCACAAGGCACAGGGCTAGGACTACCAATTTCCAAAGAAATCATTGCTTATCATGGTGGGAAGATTTGGGTGGAGAGTGAAATTGGTAAGGGTAGTACATTCTCTTTCACACTTCCAATCAATCCAGAAAATGAGATTCCTGCAATTAATTTTGACATTTTGATTGAGCAGCTCAAGAAAAGATCGGTTTCGCAAAGCCAAACGCAATCAGACGGTCAGAATGTTATAGGTGACCCCAAGAACATTTTAGTCATTGACGATGATGCGAGTATTCGCAACCTGCTGAGACAAGAGTTGGAAGCTAAAGGATATACTGTTCGCGAAGCTGGAAATGGACAAGAAGCGATTGTCAAAGTTCGTGAAAGTCGTCCCGATCTAATCACCCTTGATATTGTTATGGATGGTATTAGTGGCTATGATGTAGCAGCGATTCTCAAATCCGATCCTGCGACTTTGGATATTCCCATTATTATTGTCTCAGTATTAGATGACAAAGCTAAAGGTCGCCATCTAGGTATAGATAGTTATGTGACTAAACCTCTAGATATGGTGCTATTGTTGCGAGAAGTTGATATTCTTCTATCTAGTAAGGCTTCTACTGGCAAAAAGATTTTGGTAGTGGATGACAATTTTGGTTCTATCGATCTATTGATGGAAATGCTGCAAAACCAAGGCTTCTTACCATCTAAAATCAGTAATCAAGACGATTTGCGAACTAATGTGATTGCTTCTCAGCCAGATGTAATCATTGCTAGTACCAAGCTAGCGGATCAAGTGCAATCTCTTCGTGCTGAGCAAGGTATGGAGCATATTCGCTTTTTGTTAATTGCTGACCAATAGAAATAGGATTCTCTGTCGTTATAAAAGCAGGGGCAATTCATGAATTGCCCCTGCTTTTTGTTTAATGTAAGAAATGCCGAACGCCTGTAAATACCATAATTAGACTAAGCTCGTCAGCTGCCTTGATCGAATCGGCATCGCGCATACTTCCGCCTGGTTGCACGATCGCAATAATTCCCGCGGCTGCCGCTGTTCGCACAGAGTCATCAAACGGAAAAAAGCCATCACTAGCTAGAAATGCTCCTTTCACCTTCTCGCCTGCTTGATCAAGCGCAATTTTGATTGAGCCAACTCGATTCATTTGACCAGCACCAATGCCAATCGTGGTGCAGTTTTTAGTAATAGCGATCGCATTAGACTTGACATGGCGACTAATTTTCCAAGCAAAAATCAACTCCTGCAACTGTTCTGGGGTTGGCTGCTTTTCAGTCACAACTTTCCATATATCAGGATTAACTGCTTCATCATCAGACTTCTGGACTAGCATCCCTCCAGAGATCGTCTTCACTGTCTCATGGGAACCATGATTAAGATCAGATAGAACTAGCACCCGCAAGTTTTGCTTTTTGCCCAAAATTGTTGCCACACTGGGCACACAGGCGGTCGCAACGACACATTCTAAAAATGTTTTATTTAAAAGCAGCGCTGTTTCTTCGTCAATCGGACGATTGAGGGCGACAATCCCCCCAAAAGCAGAAGTGGAATCTGCTTCAAAAGCCTTTTGATAAGCTTCGGCAATAGTTGGTGCGATCGCAACTCCACAAGGGTTGTTGTGCTTAATGATTACCGCACAGGGGAGATCGTCACTAAATTCAGCGATAATGCTCCGTGCTGATTCTAGATCGAGCAAGTTATTGAAACTGAGTTCTTTGCCTTGCAATTGTTGGGCAGCAGACCAACCTTTGGGCGTTGCACCAACTTGATACCATGTGGCGGGTTGATGGGGATTTTCGCCATAACGTAAAGGTTTAGGATTATTGCACAGCAAAGTATAGGAAGAAGAGAGGGTATTGGGCAAACCTTGTGCAACTTTCTGTTCCTTTTCTAAATACTCAGCGATCGCTTTGTCGTAAGACTGTGTATGTTGAAAAGCCGCGATCGCTAGTTTTTTGCGAAATTCTAAGGTCGTTTCCCCATTATTTGCTTTTAGCTCATCCAGAAATTCTGGATATTGGCTAGGACTGGACAATACGGCAACATGATTATAATTCTTTGCCGAGGCGCGAATCAAAGTTGGGCCCCCAATATCGATATTCTCGATCGCATCTTCGAGGGTGACATTGGGCTTTGCGATCGTTTCCGTAAATGGATAGAGGTTAACCACCACAATCCGAATTGGTTGAATCTCATTGTCAGATAGGTCTTGCTGATGTTCAGGTAGTTCGAGTCTTGCGAGAATCCCACCATGAATTCGCGGATGCAGGGTTTTCACTCGTCCACCTAAAATCTCAGGTGCTCCAGTATAGTCGGAAACCTTAGTAACTTCAAGCTCAGCCGCTTTGAGTGCCTTGGCAGTTCCACCACTACTAATTAGTTGAAAGTTATAGGTGGTCGATAGTTCGCGGGCAAGGTCGAGTAGTCCTGTTTTGTCAGAGACACTCAAAAGCGCAAGGGGTTTCATAAAAAGCTCCATATTCATTATTAGGAGAATGGCAACACAAAGCATTGTCATAATCCTGTACTATTTTATCGCATTATTAAAACCAAAAATTGTTTGGGTGGGCTTCGCCCACCCAAACAATTTTTGGTTTTAAGGAGTAATTACGATCACTTCTTGCTCTGATGTCCATATAGGAAACTTTTGCATGACAAACTCAAACATTTCGCTAGTTTCATGCCACTTTAACCATTGTTGCAAGCGCTCATAAGAACTCGATAGAAACCAATCTATATCTACATAGGCAAGCTGTCTTACAAAAGGAAAAATTGCAATATCAGCGAGGGTTTGACGATCGCTAACCAAAAAAACATGAGCTTCACTAGTTCGCGATCGCGACTGAAGTTGAAGTTCTAAAACTTGGAGAAATTCTTCTGCTTGTAGGCGATAGTCTTTCTGCGATTTTTCGGGGAATCGGTTTGGGTACTTATAGTGATCGAGTGCATGTTTAAACTCGCGATCATTTGTATCGATAAGCTGCTGTGCGATCACTAAAGACTGTTCTGGCAAGTTTTTCCAATTGAGCGGATCGTGCTGCTCTAGCGCCCAATTCATAATATCGAGACTTTCTTCTAAAACAAGAAAATCTTGCTCTATAAGATCTTGTCCAGTAAAAAACTGCATTACTGGCGTTGTTCCCTTTGGCGAAATATCGAGCATCTCTTGGGGTTTATTTTTTAAAGAAACTTCTCTAAGTTCATAGCTAATGCCAGCATAAGCAAGAGTCATTCTTGCACGAATTGCATAGGGACAACGCCTGAAAGAATAGAGAATTGGAAAACGCATATACCTAAACAAGAGATAATAATTAGCATATGTTATTACTTACATAAATCCGTGAGCAAGATAATCATAAGAAATTTGTTAAAAGTGAAGCAAAGCACCACTTTTAACAAATTTCTTTTTTCTGGGCTTAGTGTAAAGCTTTGCAAAAACTGTAATTAGCAATACCTTTGTCTCATGTGCGATCGCCTTAAATAAAATAGTAAAAAGGTATAAAACATCTAAATAATCGCATTAATTTATGGGAATACTCACTAATAAGATTTCTTCTATAGTTTCTTTCAAGCACTTATGGGCTGCCATGCTAGTGGGAATATTTGCTGGAGCTTGTAACAGTACTTCCACAGCTCCTACAACTTCAACCACTGCACCAACTACAGCAACTACTGCGGCAACTACAACTGCGACCGATGCGAAAGAATTTAAAGCAGCGATGATTTTAGTTGGGCCGAAAAATGATTCTGGTTGGAACCAAGGTCATTACGAAGCCTCAAAATATGTAATGGAAAAGCAATCTGGCATCCAGTTTGACTATGTAGACAAAGTCAATCCAGGCGATCGCCCAAATGTCAAGGCTTCTCAGGTTGCTGACGATCTTATTGCTAAGGGCGCAAAGCTAGTAGTTTTCAATTCTGACGATTTTAAAGATGATGCCCTAGAAACCGCGAAAAAGCATCCTAATGTGTCCATAATTCATGCAAGCGGTGACTATGCTTGGAAAGAAGGCAAAAATTTCAAAAACCAGAAAAACATTAGCAACGTCATGCCTCAAATTGAGTATGGTCGAATGATCTCTGGATGCGCAGCGGCTCTCAACTCAGAGACAGGCAAAATCGGTTTTGTGGGACCATTAATCAATGATGAAACCCGCAGACTAGTATCAGCAAGTTATTTGGGGGCTAAGTATTGCTGGCAAACCTATCGCAAAAAAAATCCCGAAGATTTGAAGTTTAAGGTGGTTTGGATTGGCTTCTGGTTCAATATTCCTGGACAGACCCTTGACCCGACTAAGGTCTCTGATGATTTTTACAACAGTGGCTTCGATGTGGTGATGAGCGGTATTGATACACCTGAAGTGGCAGTGCAAGGAAAGAAAGCTGCTGAAGCTGGCAAGAAGGTCAAATATCTACACTACGGGCTCAAAACTGGCTGTAATGCTGCTCCAGAAATTTGTATTGGCGTTCCCTATTACAACTGGGGCCCAGCATATCTCGATCAAGTCAAAAAGGCTAAGGAAGGTAAATTCACAGGAGAATTTATTGCCGCAGCGCCAAATTGGAAAGACTTGAATAATCCTGACACTTCAGCTGTGGGATTTGAGAAAGGAAAGGCTCTGACTCCAGAAAGTGACAAGTTCCTGACAGAATTTATTACTGGCTTGGGCGATGGCAAGATCAGTCTTTTTAAAGGACCTCTTAACTATCAAGATGGGACTCCTTTTCTGAAGGAAGGCGAAACTGCAACTCCACAGCAGATTTGGTACTTTACCAGCTTGCTACAAGGTATTGAGGGCGCTAGTAAATAAATGTAAATCACCCCCTTTAATTCCCCCTTGCAAAGGGGGAAAACTAGAAATCTTGTTCCCTCCCCTTTGCAAGGGGAGGGCTAGGGTGGGGTAAATTTTAAATGAGAAAATGCCTTATGGAATAAACATGAAAGTTGAACTTAGCCATATTTATAAATCCTTTGGGAATGTCAAGGCAAACCATGATATTTCCATGACGGTTGAGGCTGGAAGTGTTTATGGCATCTTGGGTGAAAATGGTGCAGGGAAGAGCACTTTATCCAAAGTCCTGAGTGGATTTATTACTAAGGACTCTGGCAAGATTGTATTAGATGGAATAGAAGTTGACATTAAAACTCCTGCGGATGCAATCTGCGCAGGGATTGGGATGTTGCATCAAGATCCCTTAGACTTTCCTTCTCTGTCGGTACTTGATAATTTCATGGCTGGGAGAAGTACTTTAGGTAAAAAAATAGGCAAAAAAAGATCTAAAACTAGCAACAATCGTAGTGATTTAATTAGAGAACTTCGGCAGCTATCCGCAACTTTTGGTTTTGACTTACCTCCTAACGATCGCCTAGCTAATCTGACTGTAGGAGAGCGTCAGCAGTTAGAAATACTGCGACTTTTGTCTCTTGGAGTCAAGACTTTAATCCTTGATGAGCCAACTACAGGTATTTCTGCTTCCCAAAAAACGGCTCTATTTACGGCGGTCAAGCAATTGGCTGCGGACGGGAAATCGATTATTTTTGTTTCGCATAAATTAGAAGATGTAGAAGAGCTATGCGATCGCCTGATGGTAATGCGTCAGGGGCAAGTAATTGGAGAATCTGAGGTCAAAGGTCGAGAATCTAATGAGTTAGCATCGTCTTTAGTGGATATGATGTTTGGCAGAGAGATAGCTATACCTGCAAAACATGAGATTAACATTCAGCAAACGGAACCTGCTCTAGTAATTCAGGATTTGCAGATTGAAGGCGATCGCTTAAGTTTACAGATTGATAAATTAACGGTTAATGAGGGCGAGGTGATCGGGCTTGCAGGTTTGGAAGGTAATGGACAGCAATTGCTATTGCTAGCCTGTGCTGGGTTACTCAAGCCGAACGCTGGCAAGATTCGCATTAGTGATGTGGATATGACTAATCGTGCCTATAGTAATTTTCTGAAGGCAGGAATTGGCTATTTGCCAGCCGATCGCTTACAGGATGGATTGATTCGCGGTCTATCGATCCATGAGCATTTCATGTTGCGCCAATCGCATTCAGGCTTTTTAATCAATTGGCGGGATACGCGCAAGTTTACACATGAGGCGATCGAGACTTTTAATATTCGTGGGAAACCCTCTACTAAGGTTGAAAGATTATCGGGAGGTAATCAGCAGCGCACCCAAATATCACTTTTGCCAGATCATTTAAATCTACTATTAATGGAACAGCCAACCAGAGGATTAGACATCGAATCCACCCTATGGATTTGGAAACAGATGATGGCTCGTTGCGAAAAAGGAATGATGATTTTATTCACATCTTCTGATCTCGATGAGATTTTGCAATATAGCGATCGCATTCTCGTATTTTGCGGCGGCAAGGTCTCACAGCTCATTGATGCGAAAACTCTAACAGTCGATAAACTAGGTCAAGCGATCGGAGGCAAGTTTGCATAGTCCCTTACAAAATTTCTTGCAAAATCTTCAAATTCTTAAAAAATTCCCTAAAGTTGCCTACTTTCGTTTTGGGGCTTTTGTGGCGGCGCTATTGTTCATTGCGGCGGTGATCTTGCTATCAAGTGGCTCACCGACTCAAGTCGCCATGGGCATGTGGAATGGGGCTTTTGGTAGTAGCGATCGCTTTGCTAGGGTTATTTCTACTCTTTGCCCTTTATTACTTGCTTCCTGCGGCTTGATTTTTACCTTTACCGCAGGTTTATATAACTTAGGTATCGAAGGGCAAATTACAGCAGGCGCGATCGCCTCGACATTATTGCTCAGACTTATTCCCGAAGGGTTTTCCCCTGCGATCGCGATTACGCTTGCCATATTATTTGGTATTGTTGGCGGTGGATTATGGGGCTTACTAGCAGGGGTGTTAAATATCTATGGCAAAGTCAGCGAGATTTTTGCTGGTTTGGGCATGAACTTCACCGCGCAGGGATTAGCGCTTTACCTAGTCTTTGGTCCGTGGAAGCGATCGGGTGTTGCCTCAATGAGTGGTACGGAGCCATTTAGTGATGCTTTATCGCTGCCTACTGTTGGTAATACTGACTTTAGTCCGATTGCTTTAGCGATCGCTATATTTGCTTTGATTGTAACAGCAATCACGATTAGAGCAACTTACTTTGGCTTGAAGCTAAAAGCGGTGGGTAATAATCTACGGGCAGCCTATGTTTTGGGAATTCCTGCGATCGAGCAAATGCTGAGCAGTTTTGTCATCTGTGGTGCATTAGCTGGTATCGCTGGCTCTTTGCAAGTAGTCGCTGTATTCCATCGACTCATTCCTAATGTTTCTAGCAATTTAGGATTTTTAGCTTTGCTAGTAGTCATGCTGATTAATTACAATCCCTTTTTGGTTTTGCCGATCGCATTTCTATTTAGCTCTCTTAATGTTGGTAGTTTGGAATTACCGCTATCTCTAAGTCTAGATTCTTCTCTTTCTGGGATTATTCAAGGAGCATTGCTACTTTTCGCGATTCTTGGCGAAGGTTTAGCCAAGTTATCTAAGGAATCTGCTCACTCTTAGAGCGTGTTAGAGAAGAATCCTAGCTAGCATGAATTTCTATTTTTACCCCCCTTAATCCCCCCTTGCAAAGGGGGGAGACTTAAATCCTCTCCCTTTGCAAGGGGGATTTAGAGGGTGAAAAACTTCTCAAAAAGTCTCTTAATCCCTATCGCTATAAAAACTATGGATATAATCACAATTCTTGCTACAGCGATCGCAACTTCGACACCTTTAATTTTTGCCAGTATTGGCGAAACTATTACCGAACGGGCAGGCGTGATTAATCTATCTGCTGAAGGGACAATCTTGATGTCAGCGATGACAGGTTTTGCGGTAGCGAAGTTCTCGAATAGCTTACTCTTAGGATTTGCGGCGGCGGCGCTTGTGGGTGCGGCGATCGCTTTAGTCGTAGCAGTTGGCGCAATTACCCTCAAGCAATCTCAAGTGTCAATTGGATTTGTATTGGCGCTGATGTGTAGTGATTTATCTTCTTTTTTAGGCAATCCCGTTGTCAGAGTTGAGGGAATTACAGTTCCGAGCTTTAAAATTCCTGTTTTAGAGAGTATTCCTGTTTTTGGGAAACTCCTATTTCAAAGTGATCTATTAGTCTACAGCAGCTACATTTTAATTCTGGGTTCATGGTTCTATTTCTATCGTACACAAGGCGGTTTGATCCTACGGACAGTGGGCGAACAACCATCTGCAGCTTTTGCTAGAGGAACTAATGTGATTAAAATGCGTTACATTTACACGCTCCTCGGTGGAGCCTTAATGGGGATCGCAGGAGCCGCTTTCTCGTTAGATTTTAAAGCGGGATGGAGCCACCGCCACACCGCAGGTTATGGCTGGATTGCCTTGGCGATCGTCATTTTTGGTGGTTGGAACCCTCTGCGTGTAGCCTTAGGAGCGTATCTATTTGGGATTTTGCAATCTTTAGCCAGTGTCGCTCAGAGTGCAATTCCTGAAGTGCCGACGCAGGTATTTAATACGGCTCCTTTTGTATTGATGATTTTGATGTTGGCGATGACTTCAGGAGAATGGCTCGATCGCTTAATATCAGCCTTGCCGCGATCTCTTAAACAAGGGATATTAAATACAGTCAGAACTACGCCACCTGCGTCATTAGGAAAAGTATTTGATCAGGACTAATACCAAAACACAAAATGGCTACGCCATTTTGTGTTTTGGTATTAGGTAATTGATTTACAGTGATCGTACGTTATTGACTTTGATGTATTTTAATAGCGATCGCTCAACATCTTTGATATTGATTGGTTTACACATATAGTCATTCATTCCCGCATTCATACAGGCTTTATAATCTTCTGGCATAGCATCAGCAGTGAGGGCAATAATCCAAGGCTGTGTTAGTAATGAACTTTGACGAATTGCTCTAGTTGCAGTTAGTCCATCCATAACAGGCATCTGCACATCCATGAATATGATATCATAGGTAGCCTGAGAATCTTGATTAGAAAAAATCGCTACACATTTACTGCCATCGTTAACTACATCGGCTTGGCAGCCTAGTTTTTGGAGCATTAGGACAATTATTCTTTGATTGAGAATAGTATCTTCAACAATCAAGATTTTAATAGGAAACTGCTCAAAACTAATTTTATTATTATCAGGTAAAAAAGAACCAGATTTATTAGTGGTGATAGTGGGGGGTATCGCAATTACAGGTAAGATGACTGTGAAATAGAAAGTGGAGCCAGTATTATCGTTAGATCTGATTACCCAATCTGATGGAGGATAGCCACCGACTTTACCTCGACTTTCCACCCAGATTGTTCCACCCATGATTTCTACAAGTCGTTTGGAGATTGCCAATCCTAGCCCAGTCCCTCCAAACTGACGATTGATCGAGGCATCAGCTTGAGTAAAAGGCTTAAACAGTTTATGGATGCTATTGCAATTGATGCCAATCCCTGTATCTGCGATCGAGAACCTAAATTCGTAGGTGTTAGCTGCAATAAATTTACGGTTATAGCTAATGGAGATATAGCCTTGATTAGTAAACTTAATCGCATTACCAATTAGGTTAATCAGGATTTGTCTCAGTCGTGAGCTATCGCCTACGACTGTAGTGGGGTTTATGCTATTAACGTGACATTGCAGATTAATGTTTTTGTCAGAAGCCTGTTTATTTAAGAGATTACAAACTGCATTGAGCGTATCTTCAAAATTAAATTCTTTTTGCTCTAGCTGGAGATTTCCAGATTCAATTTTTGAGAAGTCTAGAATGTCATTAATTACCGTTAATAACGCATCCCCACTATCTAAGATAACCTTTACAAAATCCTTTTGGTCTTCATTCAAGGGTGTAGTAGATAGCAGTTGCGCCATGCCAAGAACTCCATTCATTGGCGTACGGATTTCATGGCTCATATTGGCAAGAAATTCACTCTTAGCTTTATTGGCAGATTCGGCTAGTTCTTTATCTTTCTCTAATGATTGTTCAGCGAGTTTGCGTTTTGTAATATCTCGGCAAATGCAAAATTGTAAAATATTATTATCCCAATCGACAGAATTGGCGCTAATCTCAACATCACAGATCGATCCATCTTTTTTACGATGTTGAGTTTCAAACTGGACTTTTTTTCGCCGAAGGTTAAATTCTTGAATTCCCTTATCTAATTCTTCTTTTGTCCATCTCACATCAATATCATAAATACTGAGATTAGGTATTTCTTCTAGAGAATAACCAAGCATCTCGGCGAAACTTGAATTACACTCAACAAAATTCCCCAAACTATCAATGATCACAATTCCATCAAAAGAATTAGTCAAAAGTGTTTTATTGTAGATTAATTGTTTCTCAAGAGTGATTTCTATCTGTTTGCGATCACTGATATCTGAGACAGTTCCATACCAAGCCGTATCTCCATTTTTTCGCCACTCTGGACGGAGATTAGTACATAGCCATTTAATCTTGCCAGATGGGGTAATGACTCGCCATTCGTGCTGCAAGATTGATAATGTCTCAAGACTAATGCCAACAGCTTCCCATACATTCGCTACATCATCAGGATGAATCTGCTCAAAACAAAGTTGAGGATTTTGCATGACTTGGGCAACTTTTAACTCATAAATCTCCTCAAAAGCGGGACTTAAATATTCAAAATATGCAGAACCATTTGTGCGTTGCACAAAAATCTCGATTATCACTGGAGATGACAGTGCTACTTTTTTGAGTTTCTCCTCACTTGCAAATAAGGCAATTTCAGCGCGACGGTGATTGCTAATATCACGGACAACTACAACAGCAGCGTTATTGTCTATTGGGATTACTCGAACTTCCTCATAGTGTCCCCCGTCACTAGCCTGATAAGTTTGATCGATAGTTAATATTTCCCCAGAAGAGACAGCCTGCTGAATTGTCTGAAGTTGATTTGTCGCAAGTGTTAATGGCAGGAGATCTACAATCTTCTTCCCGATCGAATGAGTATGATCGGGAATGAAGTCATAAGAAGGTTTATCCTGTTTAGATTCAAGATAAGTGCCATCTATACTGATTAAATTGATAATGTCTGGAATCCCATTTAATATTGAACGCAACTTATGCTCACTAGCTTGAAGTGCGGATGTCTTATTTTGGACTTGTATCGTTAAAGAATCATTCAAGTTTTGAAGTTCCTGATGGATTTCAGCTTGTTGAATTGCGATCGCTAATTGCACCGATAATTGCTTAAGCAACTTAATTTCATGTTCATCCCAATCACGAGTTGCCGAACATTGATGAACAATCAGTAATCCCCATAAAGTTTGATTGTTCTGGCGATTATTTGGCTGATTATTAGAAACTGAATTATTACTTAGAGATTCAGCTAATAGAATTGGTACAACCACATTTGCTTTAACCTGAAAGCCCTCCAACATCTGTACATGACATTCTGCAAAACCAGCACTATGTATATCTGCATTAGCAGAAATCTGACAATCTAAATAGGCATTCATCTGTTCCTCGGAAAGATGGGGACAGAGAGCATCAGACCCAAAACCTAAACAAGAAGAAAAAGACGGAACTACTTCCTCAGCAATAATTCTGCGGCTCATATCCTCATCAAATTTATAAATAAGCGTGCGATCAGTTTGGAGAAATTTACTAATTTCTTGAACCACAGTCTGACAAATATCTTCTAGATTAATAAACTGACGAGTATTTAGAGCGACTTGAGAAACTAGCTCTTCCCGTCTGCAAGACTGCTCTAGTTGGCGGTTTAAGCTAATGTATTCAAGTAAGCTACAGATACTCCGTTGTAATGAATATTTGGTAATACCATCTTTAATCAAATAGTCATATGCTCCCAAACTCATTGTGCTCACTGCATTTCTTGCGTCTTCACTTCCTATAAACATAATTACTGGAAGTTTGAGATCTAATACCTGTTTACTTGCCTTACTTTGAATGTCAGCACGAATAGTCTCGACTAAGACTAGGCTATTGCCATCAGGCAAACCGATGTCAACCAATGTCACATCAGGGGTTTGCGATCGCCATAATTCCAATCCTTGCTTAAGAGTTTCAGCTTCTAAAATACGATAGCTATTTTCAGGATCACATTCTATATAGTTACGACAAAGTAAGCGATCACTTTCATCATTATTCACTATCAAAATAGTTTTCGCATTAGACATAGCTTAAAAACTCATTTCGCGAGATCTTAACACGAAATTTACAGTTTTTTTGGTTAATTAATGTGGTTTTACAGTATAGTCATTAAGAATTTCTCTTCCTCGCCGAGTAAGCGTTTCAGAACCTTCTAGCATGAGTAAGTATTGTCCGCGCTCTAAACAACTACGACAGGAAATCGACAGGCTACTTTTAAAGAACCAGCCATATAAAGTGCCAATTACGCCACCAATAAAGATCCCAATCAGTCCAGAGGTTGAGGCGATCGTCAATAAAGCCTGATGCCATTCAAGATTGGGCAATTTGATATTGAAGATCAAATATAAGATCACGCCCATTACGGTGCTAATTACGCCTAACCAAAACATTCCTCGCTTGGCGTAGCGCCATGCTGTGAAAGTGGGATTAAATAAGCCGACACTATCGGGGCTGCTGTAGCCTTTGCCAACTAGAGCAAGATGCTCGGGCGAAATGCCATGACATTGAAGCAATCGATATGCTTCAAAAGCTGAAGATTCGTCAGGTAAGACAGCAATCATCAGTCGAGAATGTTTTGAGCGTGTGTGAGTCACAAGTGATACCTGCTATCAACTGAATGTTTGAGCCAGAACGTAGAAATATACCATTTCTAGATTCTACAAAATTTCAGACGCTTAAAGTCATTTCTTAAAGATTCATTCTAGTTTGGCGATCGCCTGTTTGTCGATCAGTACCTGATCCGTCAGCAAATCGCACACAGTTACCGTCAAAAAACGCCGATCATCGATTTCAAAATTAACGGCAATGCGATCGCTTCCTAACTGTCCTGAAGGATCGAGTCGCGCTATGCACACTTGATCGACCTCTGATTTTTTACTATTTGCGGCTAACGATCGAAAATCTGATTGTTTCAGCAATTGACTGCTAGTCATGCGTCCAAAACTGTCATAGGTAACTTCAGCCTGTGAAATATCGGCAACCTCACCGATATCTAGCCAAATTTCGGTTTGTCCCGCGATCGCTGCTTGCAAAATTAAAGGCTCAGGGCGTTGGCAAGGATATTTTGTGCCCTTCTCAAACAATGTATAGAAAGAATATTGATGCAGATAAGGTTCCCAAAGACGAATTGCGTAGCTATGCCGTAAATGATCTACAACTGCGATCTCCTGACCGAGAACTAAAGCCCCATGAGCGACAGCCTCAAATGGCTTGCCAAACTTAACTTTGGATTTGCCGAAATACGACATGATCAATCGCTGAATTGCCACAAGCTGGCAACTGCCGCCCACTAACAGAACTTGCTCGATCTCCGCTTTACTAATACCCCGATTTAGTCCAATAGTCAGAACTTCATCGATAGCTTCGCGCAACTGCTCAAGCATCTGATTTTGTTCAAGAATTTCCGTCAATTCATCTTGATTAAGCCTCAATTTGTGAGAAATCAAATCCTCATCTAGCCAAATTTCTTTGACTTCCTGAACCACTGACAATTGAATTTTGATTTGTTCTGATATTTCTAAAATACTGAGCCAACTAGCTTCCCCAATTTGCGATCGCGTGCTTCCCAATTGTCGCAAAAAATGCTCGGCAATCCATCGGTCAATGTCAATTCCACCAATATAAGCATCAGATTTAGCGATCGCTTCAGCTTTGTTAACTTGTTTAGGATTGGTGGCGTTAGTAATTGGCGCAGTGCGTACTAAACTTAAATCTAACGTGCCACCACCAAAATCAATCACTAATACCAGAGCATTTGGACGAGTAATCGCATAGCCCAGAGCAGAGGCAGTAGATTCATCGATAATTTGGAAGTTAGGAACTTGTAGACGTTCGGCAAAGTTACTAAACCAGTTGAGATATGCCTCAAATGCGCCAACGGGAACTGTAAAGATTAATTGCGTTGGCTGGATATCTTGTAATAGTAAGCGCTGCCATAATTCTGTTAAGAACACTTCCGCGATCACTTCGGCATCATAAAGCTTGCCATCAATCTCACGCGCAGGCGATCGAAAACTAGCGACAATATCCCGCTTAAATCCTTGAAACAATCGCTTTGATTGATTTTCTAATAAGTATTGCGATCGCGCTTGTTCTCCAAACAGAAATTCACCATAATCCGTCTCATTGCCAAGCACATAGACTAAACTCGGCACTAGCCAAGCCGTTCCCTCATTTGTCTCAAAACCGTGAGTGATATTATCAAAATGCAAAGTTTTTGGTATAGCAATATCGCGATCTCTATCCATTGTAAGAATTGCGATCGCAGTATTACTAGTTCCAAAATCAATCGCAACAACAGTCATGTTTACTCCCTTAAACTAGTGGTGCACGGCTTTGCCGCGCACCACTAGTTTATTCATTTATCCTTTCGATGGGAAGGGTGTACTCTCTCCGTAAAAAACAAGAAGTGTTGCGGCGCGGCGCGCCGCAACACTTCTTGGATAGGAATAGGGTTGCTTGAGTTAAAGTAGAGATAGTCTCTGTGTTGTGTTCTGAAATATTAAGGAGCATTAACCCATGAAAGTAATCATGACAGCGATCGCTACGCTTGTTGCAATGACTACATTTGCAGGCTCATTTTTTTAATTTTTTAAGCAGGTTGCTTAAGGTTTTCTTCGCCTTTAGTGATCGTTATCGATTCAATGCGATCGCCGACTTGAATTTTTTCGACTAACTCCATGCCTTCAGTTACATAACCAAATACAGCATAGGAACCATCAAGAAAGTAAATATCATCAAGAGCGAGATAAAACTGGCTAGATGCAGAATTCGGAGACTGTGATCTCGCCATAGCGATCGCGCCCTTGTTGTGACGCAATTTTGGCTTTTGAGTGGGTGGTAAAATTTCGCCATAGATAGGCTGTTTTGCGCCATCAGGCAAAATTTCTAGAGGAATATAACGAGGCTGTGAAGTTACAGGATCAGTGAAATTACCCGTACCATCGCCAAGGGGATCGCCACCCTGGGCGACAAAGGGGGTTGGATCTTTAACCACTCGATGAAAAGTTAAGCCGTTATACAACCCACGCTTGACTAAATCGGCAAAATTACCAGCGGTAACTGGTGCATTAACGCCATCAAGCTCGATCTTAACGGTTCCAGACTTTAGTTTTAATTCCACCGTTGCCGAGCCTTTAAGCTGCACAAATCTAGCAAGCGCCGCCTCTAGTGAGTTTTCAGGATTTGCACTAGGCTTAGGCGATGTAGGAATTGTGGCGATCGCGGTCGGCTTGCTGTTAGCTGTAGGTGAAGCAGTGGCTGATTGACTTTCAGAAGCAGTTGGTGAAGCGCTTGCGGAGACACCACCCGCATTTGTGCAACTTGTGAGCAAAACACTCATTGCTAAAAAACAACTAAGAATCCAACGCAACATGTTTAATCCTTGATAACTAAAAAAACTAGCTAGATGTAGGGTGTGTTACGCTAGCGTAACGCACCCAATAACCGCAATGGTACTTTAAAAGTGCGTTAGCGTCAGCGTAACGCACCCTACTATAACTAGATGAGATGTGGCGCAAAGCGCCGCATCTCATCTAGTTATAGCCCTTCCAATGGCACTGCCAAAAACTTGGCAATTTCAGCGGCTCGATCTTCGAGAGCGGTTAAAGCGATCGGTTGACCAACCTCTGATAGAGGTAAGTCGCCTTTGCCCTTAACTCTCAGATATAAGGATCTCTTAGGACTCAGACCATTGCGAATTTCGACACGAACCGCCTGTACATCAGAAATCTTGTAAGTAAATTCAATATTCTTGCTCTTACTACGTCCTTGCCGAAAAAGCGTCACCTTGCCATTATTGCGATCGAACTCGTTGTAGCCGCTACCATAATCGATCGCCATTACATATAGCAGGTATAGCTCTAGCAATGTGCCAGCTACTCCATAAAAGGAAAGCGCCAAACCTTGAGGTACAAATTCCAACTGTAGAGGCTCAGAAAACGGCAGTAGATTAATCTTTAAGAAACTCGATATTCCTGCTAGCAAAAAGCCCGACGCACCTATGGCAACAATAACCGCAAAGCAATAGTTACTAAAGCGCCGTGACCCGACAATGTCATATCGCAGAACATTGGATTGAGATTTTGTAGTTACCATCGGTTGAAACAATATTAAAAAAATTACTATGTCAAGGAACAGTATATAGCGGCTTGCAGTCTCTAGTATGTGTAAACTACTGGTAAGTAGCAATTCTCTTGATCAAAACCAATTTTGAGATTTGCAAAGCATCTTAACGTTGCAAATCTCAAAATTAGTTTCGAGATTGGGGATCAATGACTAATAGCCTTAATATGGAGAGTTTCTGGATATATCTATGCTTCAGGCTGGTTGCGATCACAATCAGTTGTATCCCAAAAGATTTGCTAAGAAATGATGCGTAGAGTATCTTGATTAGACAAGTGACTCAAGACTAATTTCCACCCGTTACTTACCGACAATTACCTCTCCAAATTAATCGTGAAAAAATCACTCAATCATCACTTAAAGCAAAGCCTACTCGCAGCGATCGCCGTTAGTTGTGTTGCGGTTATGTCAGCTTGTCAGCAACCACCAGCAACAAAAGAAACTGCGGCAACCACTAAACCCACAGCCGCAGCAACGGCAAGTCCTACTGCTTCTCCATCAGCATCTCCCACCACAAAGACTCCTGAATCTCCGCCAGATAAAAGCCCTGCAACTGCTGCTAGTCTTGATAAGGTCGCAGGTGAATATACAGTCGTTTTAGACCCTAAAGTTTTAGCGGATGCTGAAAAAGAGGGTGTTAAATCCGTTACAGGTAAATGGACGATTAAACCTGAGGGAACTTTTGAAGCTACCCTCAAAGCAGTCTCTACTAAAGATGAAGTCCAAGAAATCAAGACTACTGGCAAAATTTCAATCAAAGATGGCAAGGTTGTTTCTCAAGTCGAATCTGTTAATGGAGAAAAACCACCCCAAGCTCCTCCCGAGCAGCCTTACACATTGTCCGCAGATGGCAAAGAATTGCAAGCTGATGGTCAGCCTGTAAAATTGGTCAGACAATAATCTTGCCCAAATGTAAAAAAGCAAGCAAAATCACGATGTGATTTTGCTTGCTTTTTTACATTTGTAAATTCTCGAAATGGTATTGTGATTTTGAGAATTTACAGTGCTTTGCACTCAAACCCAAACTAAGAAAAGCTTTTCTCGTAGTTTGTTTGATCAAAAATTGCTGTATAAGGTGGTTTCAGTAAATTAGAATGATATCCTTTGAAATAATTCAAACAATGG
>Ga0209990_10000324_pt1 | contig 47123 bp, 37 predicted proteins | sample NOAtaG_6_FD_187304 | JGI IMG/M metagenome (GOLD analysis project Ga0209990, IMG submission 187304) | Freshwater lake microbial communities from Lake Erie, under a cyanobacterial bloom - NOAA_Erie_Diel5S_2200h metaG (SPAdes) (version 2) | ecosystem: Environmental > Aquatic > Freshwater > Lake ...
GTAACGGTGCAAAGCATTGAAATCGCGAGCCGCGTTGGTGCGCTCTGGGTTTGGTGGATTGGATTGGAGAGGCAATCCACGTTGATGGATAAGGATTTCCTGCGGTGGCATCGGTTTTGCGAAACGAATGATCGAGAGGAGCGACGCTCGTATCGCTTCCTGTCGTTGTCGGCTAGGGTTCCGGGCGCGCGTGGCGTGCCGGCTGGTCCGAGAGCCGACGGTCCCGCGGTTGTGGTTGCGGGGCTCCACGGAGGGATAAAAGCCCGGGAGGCCGAAGACGAGTTCAGGTCCTCTCGTGCCCGTCAACTTCCGGGGAGTGCCTCATGTCCGTTCACGCTTGCTCGCGCGGCCGCCTGCCGCGGCTGTTCGCCGGCCTGCTGGCCGCCACGTTGCTGGGCTTGGGCGCCACCGCGCGTGCCGAGGTGAAGATCGGCTACAGCGACTGGCCCGGCTGGCTCGCCTGGGCCATCGCCGAGCAACAGGGCTTTTTCAAGAAACACGGCGCCAGCGTCAAACTGGTGTGGTTCCCCACCTATACCGACTCCATCGCCGCCCTCTCCGCGGGCCAGGTGGACGGCAACTGCCAGACCTGGTCGGACACCATGGCGCCGCTCGCCAAGGGCGTGTCGCTCAAGGTGGTGCTGGTGAACGACAACTCCTTCGGCAACGACGCGGTCATGGCGAACCCGAAGTTCAAATCGCTCAAGGACCTCAAGGGCAAGACCGTCGCCCTGGAGGAATTCAGCGTGTCGCATTTCCTGCTGGGCATCGGCCTGGCCAGGGAGGGCATGACGCCCAGGGACGTGAAGATCGTCAACCTGTCGGCGGGCGACGCGGCAGCGGCCTTCCTCAGCGGCCGCGTGGACGCTGCCACCGTGTGGAACCCGTGGGTGAACAAGATCGAGCTCTCGGGGAAGGGCAGGAAGCTGTTCTCCTCCGCCGACGCGCCGGGTCTGGTGCCCGACCTGCTGGTGGTGCAGGAGAAGTCCCTGGCCGCCAACCGCAAGGACTTCGTGGGCATGGTCAAGGCCTGGTACGACGTGGAGGCCTTCATCCGCAACAAGCCCGAGGAGGCGGTGAAGATCATGGCGAAGATCGTCGAGATGAAGCCGGAGGAATACAAAGTGTTCCTGCCCGGCACGCGCTTCTTCGGCGAGAAGGAAAACCTGGAGGCCTTCGGCGCGGCCTCCCAGCCCCGGTCGCTGCTCAACGTGGCGCCTGCCGTGCTGAAGTTCCTCGAGGACAACAAGCTGATCGAGGGCAAGCCCGACTTCGCGAAGGCGCTGGATGCCTCCCTCGTGAAGGAAGTGGCCGCCTCGCGCAAGTGATTTCCAAGGCCACCCGGACCCGCCCGCCATGAACTCAGCCGCCCACCGCCCGGGGATCTGGTCGATCCGCGGCCCCATCAGCCAGCGCCGCTACTGGATCCTCGCCGCCATCGGCCTGATCACCCCGATCCTCGCCTGGTGGCTGGTGGCCAGCACCGGCTGGGTGGAGAAGGTCTTCATGCCCTCGCCGGGCGCGGTGTGGGACCGGACCCTGCTGTGGGCCACCGAAGACAACCTGCTGCAGGACACGGGCATCAGCGTGTACCGCGTCACCATGGGCTGGCTGCTCTCGGCGGTGATCGCCATGCCCCTGGGCATGTTGATCGGCACCTTCCGCCCGGTGCAGGCGGTGCTCGAGCCGCTAACCGATTTCATCCGCTACATGCCGGCGGTGGCCTTCATTCCTCTGGTGATGCTGTGGATCGGCATCGATGAAGGCTCCAAGATCGCCATCATCTTCATCGGCACCTTTTTCCAGATGGTGCTGATGGTGGCGGAGGACGTGCGCCGCGTGCCCATGCAGCAGATCGAGGCGGCCCAGACCATGGGCGCCACCCGCGCCGAGATTCTCCAGCTGGTGTTGCTGCCCTCGGCCAAGCCCGCGCTGGTGGACACCATGCGCATCACCATGGGCTGGGCGTGGACCTACCTGGTGGTGGCCGAGCTGGTGGCAGCCAATTCGGGCCTGGGCTACGCCATCCTCAAGGCCCAGCGTTTCCTGCAGACCGACAAGATCTTCGCCGGCATCATCCTCATCGGCCTCATCGGGCTGCTCACCGACCAGATGTTCCGATTCCTGCACCGCAAGGCCTTCCCATGGATGCACAAGAAGTCGTGAGCGCCGCGCCCAAGATCCGCGTCCGCGGCCTGGGCAAGGTCTTCGGCGAGCCGCCCGCCGAGGTGCGGGCGCTGGACAACGTCTCCCTGGACGTGCTCCAGAACGAGTTCGTCACCCTGGTGGGCGCGTCGGGCTGCGGCAAGTCCACCCTGCTGCGCATCATCGGCGGCCTGGAGTATCACACCAGCGGCGAGTTGCTCGCCGACGGCAAGCCGGTGTCCGGGCCGGGTGCCGATCGCGCCATGGTGTTCCAGCACTACAGCCTGTATCCGTGGTTGCGCGTGCTGGGCAACATCAAGTTCTCCCGCCGCCTGGGCGTGAACCGCCGCCACATCACCAGCGCCGATGTGGAGGTGGCCGAGGGCCGCGCCGACGCGCTGCTGCGCCTGATGGGTCTGTCGGCCTGCCACAACGCCTACCCCAACCAGCTTTCCGGCGGCATGCAGCAGCGGGTGGCCATCGCCCGGGCGCTCATGAACCGGCCTGCCATCCTTCTCATGGACGAGCCCTTCGGCGCCCTGGATGCCCAGACGCGCGAGGTGATGCACGACCTCATCCTGCATGTCTTCCGACTGGAGAGGAGCACCATCGTGTTCGTCACCCACGACGTGGAGGAAGCCATCTACCTGGGCCAGCGCGTGGTGCTGATGGCACCCCGCCCGGGGCGTATCGACACCATCTATCAGGTGCCCTTCGGCGCCGAGCGCAACCAGGACCTGAAGCACACCCCGGAGTTTCTCCGGATGAAGAACGAGATCCTCGGCCGCATCCGCCAGACCTCCGGCATGGAGACCGACACCGAGATGCTCCAGCAGCTCTCGCGCACCACCCAGGACTGAGTTTGCCCGGTGGCAGCCGCCCTTCTCCCCACCCCCCACACCCATGAAAACCGCCGATCCCTCCACCGTAGAGACACTGCGCAAATCCCTCGCCGAGCAGGGCGTGAAGTACGCCCTGGCCAGCTTCGTGGACATCCACGGCGTCTCCAAGACCAAGGTGGTGCCGCTGGCGCACCTGCCACAGATGTTGCAGGGCTCTGAGCTCTTCACCGGCGCTGCCCTGGACGGCGTGCCCCAGCAGGTGAGCGACGAGGAGGTGGCGGCCCTGCCGGATGCAGCCTCCTGCACCGTGCTGCCGTGGAATCCGGAGATCGCCTGGTTCGCCAGCGACCTGTGGTGCCGCGGCGAGCCCTTCGAGGCCTGCTCGCGCCAGATCCTCAAGCGCCAGACCGAGGCCGCGGCCGCCATGGGCCTGAGGATGAACCTGGGCGTGGAGACCGAGTTCTTCGTGCTCAAGGAGGCCGCCGACGGCCGGATCGTGCCGGTGAGCGAGCGCGACACCCTGGAGAAGCCCTGCTACGACCTGCGGGGCTTCCTGGACAGCTACGGCTTCCTCGACGAACTGGTGGAGGCCATGAACCGCATGGGCTGGGATGTCTATTCCTTCGACCACGAGGATGCCAACGGCCAGTTCGAGACCGACTTCATGTACGCCGACGCTCTCACCATGGCGGACCGCTGTACCTTCTTCCGCATGATGGTGGGCGAGCTCGCCAGGCGCCGCGGCTGGTTCGCTAGCTTCATGCCCAAGCCGTTTCGCAACCGCACCGGCTCCGGCGCCCACTACAACATGTCGCTGGCCAGCCTGGAGAGCGGCGAGAACCTGTTCGTGCCCGGGGACGACCCCCACGGCTGCGGTCTCACCCGGCTGGGCTACCAGTTCATCGCCGGCATCCTGCGCCACGCGGCCGCCATCTGCGCCGTGATCGCGCCCACCGTGAACAGCTACAAGCGGCTGGTGAAGCAGGGCTCCATGTCGGGCTTCACCTGGGCGCCGGTGTTCGTGTGCTACGGCAATAACAATCGCACCAACATGCTGCGCATTCCGCTGGCGGGCGGGCGCGTGGAGTGCCGCGCGGCGGACATCTCCTCCAACTTCTACCTGGCCGCGGCCATGATGCTGGCCGCCGGCCTGGAAGGCATCCGCGAGGGCCTCGATCCGGGCGCGCCCCACACCGAGAACATGTACCTGGTGCCCGACGAGGAGCTTCGCCGCCGCGGCATCTCCTGGCTGCCGCGCACGCTCGACGAGGCGGTGGATGCCTTCGAGGCCGACCCGCTTTCGCGCCAGGTGATGGGTGACGGCATGTTCCGCGCCTTCGCCGACTTCAAGCGGCGGGAGTGGATCGAATACCACACCGAGGTTTCGGAGTGGGAACACAGGCGCTATCTCAGGCTGTTCTGAGTGGCGCGATCAGGGCACGGCGGCGCGAGCCGCTCGCAGCAAACGGAGATCACACATGACAACCCACTCGCCGCCCGGAGAAGTGCTCTGGGAGGAAACCGTACCGGGCGGATGCCACTGGTCGGGCGTGCTGCGCCGCGGCGTGGCGCTGCGCATCACCGACGTGGAGGGCGGCGCCAACTGCGCCATGCTGCTGTTCAACTTCGAGGACAAGTCCGAGCGCTACAACATGCCCGACACCCTCAAGGCCCAGCACACCGCCCTGCTCAAACGCGGGCACGTGCTCATGACCGACATGGGCCGCGCCATGGCCTCCATCGTGGCCGACACCCACGGCTGGCACGACAGCTTCTGTGGCGTGATGCACGACGACCAGCTCCAGGCGCGCTTCCGTACCCGCCGCTATCAGGAGCACCGCAACGCCATGCACCGCAGCGGCCGCGAGGGGCTGCTCAAGGAGCTGGCGCGCTGGGGCCTCGGGCCGCGCGACCTACACGCCAACGTGAACTGGTTCAGCAAGGTGGCGGCTGACCCCGAGGGCAATCTTTCGTTGGACACCGCCGCCTGGAAGCCGGGCGCCAGCGTAGACCTGCGCCTGGACATGCACGCGCTGGTGGTGCTGTCCGCGGCCATGCACCCGCTCGACCCGCGCCCGGCGTACTCGCCCGGCGCCGTGAAGCTCACGGCCTGGCGCTGTGGGCTCGCGGCCTCCGGCGACTTCTGCCGCAACTTCCGTCCCGAGAACCAGCGGGCCTTCATCAACACCGAGCGCTACTTCGCGGCCTGAGGGCTGGTGCCGGCGCCGTGCGCGCCCAACCCCCGCCGCCCCCGGGACGCCCCCCGGGCGCACCGCAGCCACTTCACGGAGTTCTGCCATGATCGTCGAAAGCCCCCGCGACCCCGCCGCCGCCGTGTTCGACCAGGTATGCCCGGCCGGCGAGCCCTGGATGCACGTGGTGCACCGCGGCCAGGTGTTGCGCATCCTCGACCTGGAAGGCAACCAGGCGGTGGACACCCTGTTCTACAACCTGCACGACCCGGAGGAGCGCTACAGCGCGGTGGACACCATCCAGCGAGCCCGCAATCTCTACCTCACCGCGGGCACCGTGCTCCATTCCACGCTGGGGCGGCCCATGCTCACCATCGTGGCCGACACCTGCGGCCGGCACGACACCCTGGGCGGCGCCTGCTCGCAGGAGAGCAACACCGTGCGCTACGCGCTGGACAAGCGCTTCATGCATGCCTGCCGCGACAACTTCATGTCCGCCATCTGCCACCACCCGGAGCACGGCCTCGCCAAGCGGGACATCACCCACAACATCAACTTCTTCATGAACGTGCCCGTCACGCCCCAGGGGGGCCTCACCTTCGCCGACGGCATTTCGGACGCGGGCAAGTACGTGGAGCTGCGGGCCGAGATGGACGTGGTGTGCCTGGTGTCCAACTGCCCGCAGCTCAACAACCCCTGCAACGGCTGGAACCCCACGCCGGTGAGGATGCTGGTCTGGGACGACTGAGCCCGCCTGGTCCGCGCGCAGCCCGACGCCTCCTCCCATCATCCCGGGCGCATCCGGTGCCCGACGCGACGAAAATCCATCCGTGTTCCACAAAGTTCTCATCGCAAACCGCGGCGCCATCGCCTGCCGCGTGATCCGCACCCTGCGCCGCATGGGTGTGCGCTCGGTGGCCGTGTACTCCGAGGCCGACGCCCAGTCGCTACACGTGCTCGAGGCCGACGAGGCCGTGTGCATCGGCCCCGGGCCGGCCGCCGGCAGCTACCTGCTGGGCGCGCGCATCCTCGAGGCCGCCGTGGCCACCGGTGCCCAGGCCATCCACCCCGGCTACGGCTTCCTGTCCGAGAACGCGGCCTTCGCCGAGGATTGCGCCCGCGCAGGCGTGGTGTTCATCGGTCCGCTGCCCGCGCAGATGCGCGCCTTCGGCCTGAAGCACACGGCGCGCGAGCTTGCAGCGGCCAGCGGCGTGCCGTTGCTGCCCGGCACGGGCCTTCTGGCCGATGCCGGCCAGGCGCGCGCCGAGGCCGCGCGCATCGGCTACCCGGTGATGCTCAAAAGCACCGGCGGCGGCGGCGGCATCGGCATGCGCCTGGTATGGGCGGAGGACCAGCTCGCCGAAGCCTTCGCGGCGGTGGAGCGTCTGGCGCGGGCCAACTTCAAGGATTCCGGCCTGTACCTGGAAAAGTACGTGGAGCAGGCGCGCCACATCGAGGTGCAGGTGTTCGGCGACTCCCGCGGAAAAGTGGTGGCCCTGGGGGAGCGTGACTGCTCGGCCCAACGGCGCAACCAGAAAGTGATCGAGGAGACACCCGCGCCGCACCTGGCGCCCGCCACCCGCGCGCGGCTGCTGGATACGGCGGTGCGGCTTGCGGCGGCGGCGGGGTACCGCAACGCCGGCACGGTGGAGTTCGTGCTCGACGCGGCCACGGGCGAGTTCTGGTTCCTGGAGGTGAACACCCGCCTGCAGGTGGAGCACGGGGTCACCGAGCAGGTCACCGGGATCGACCTGGTGGAATGGATGGTGAAGGAAGCGGCGGGTGAGCTCGACCTGACGGGCTTCGTGGCCGAGCCGGAGGGCGCGTCCATCCAGGTGCGTCTCTACGCCGAGGACCCGGCGCGGGGTTTCCAGCCCGCCAGCGGCCTGCTCACCGAGGCCGTGTTCCCTCCGGGGGCGCGGGTGGAGACATGGGTGGAGACGGGCGTGGAGGTGCCGCCGTTCTACGACCCCATGATCGCCAAGCTGATCGTTACCGCGGCCGACCGTCCCGCCGCGGTGGAGGCTCTTGAACAGGCGCTTGCGGCCACCCGCCTGGCAGGTATCGAGACCAACCTCCACTACCTGCGCCAGGTAGTGGCCGATTCCTCGTTCCGCGAAGGCCGGGTGGTGACCCGCACCCTGGGCCAGTTCCACTATCGCCCCAGCACCGTGGAGGTGATGGTGCCCGGCGTGCAGACCACGGTGCAGGACTGGCCCGGACGGGTGGGGTTCTGGGACGTGGGCGTGCCGCCCTCGGGGCCCATGGACGCGCTGGCGCTGCGCCTGGCCAACCGGCTGCTCGGCAACGCCGAAGGCGCTGCTGCGCTGGAGTGCACCGCCAGCGGCCCGACACTGCGCTTCAACACGGACACGGTTTTCGCCCTGACCGGGGCGCAGATGCAGGCCACCCTGGACGGCGTGCCCGTGGCGGTCAACGCCAGCCACGCGGCATCCGCCGGCAGCGTGCTGGCCATGGGCGCGGTGCGCGGGCCGGGGCTGCGCGCCTACGTGGCGGTGGCCGGCGGCTTTGCCGTGCCTGCCTACCTGGGCTCCAGGGCCACCTTCACCCTGGGGCGCTTCGGCGGCCACGGCGGGCGTACCCTGCGCGCCGGCGACGTGCTGCCGCTGCCGGCCGCCGCGGCCCTGCCGGCGCCGGCCGTGCTGCCGCGCGCGCTCGTGCCCGCGCTTTCCCACCACTGGGAGATCGCGGTGCTCTACGGCCCGCACGGCGCGCCGGATTTCTTCACGCCCGCGGACATGGACAGGTTCTTCTCCACCCGCTGGGAGGTGCACTACAACTCCTCGCGTACCGGCGTGCGGCTGGTGGGGCCGAAGCCCCAGTGGGCCCGGCGCGACGGCGGCGAGGCGGGGCTGCACCCCTCCAACATCCACGACAACGCCTACGCCATCGGCGCCATCGATTTCACCGGCGACATGCCGGTGATCCTCGGCCCCGACGGCCCGAGCCTGGGCGGCTTCGTGTGCCCGGCGGTGATCGTCGATGCGGAACTGTGGAAGACGGGGCAGCTGCGTCCGGGCGACTCGGTGCGCTTCGTGCGCGTGGATCGTGACTGGGCGTCGGCCGCGGCGGCGGTGCGCGACCAGGCCATCGCCGCGCTGGCGCGCCCCGCCAGGCGGCCAGCGGCGCTGTGGCGGTCCGCCAAGGGATCGGGCGCTGGTGTCGGCTCGCCCGTGCTGCACGCCGTTCCCGCCCGCGAGGGGCGTCCGGAGGTAGTGATCCGCCAGGCTGGCGACCGCTACCTGCTGGTGGAGATGGGCCCGCCCGTGCTGGACCTCAACCTGCGGTTTCGCATCCACGCCCTGATGCAGTGGCTGCAGGCGCAGCGCATCGAGGGCATCACGGACCTCACGCCGGGCATCCGCTCGCTGCAGGTGCACTTCGACCCGGCGGTGCTGCCCCTTGCGCGGCTCATGGACGCGCTGGCCAACTCCGAGGCGCGGCTGCCCGCCGTGGAGGACATGGTGGTGCCTACGCGCATCGTGCACCTGCCCCTGTCCTGGGACGATCCGGCCACGCAATTGGCCATCCACAAGTACATGCAGTCGGTGCGGCCGGATGCGCCATGGTGCCCCAGCAACATCGAGTTTATACGGCGCATCAATGGCCTGGATTCCATCGACGCGGTGCGCGAGATCGTGTTCGGCGCCAGCTACCTGGTGCTGGGTCTTGGCGACGTGTACCTTGGGGCGCCCGTGGCCACGCCGGTGGACCCGCGCCACCGCCTGGTCACCACCAAGTACAACCCGGCGCGCACCTGGACGCCCGAGAATGCCGTGGGCATCGGCGGGGCCTACCTGTGCGTCTATGGCATGGAGGGCCCCGGCGGCTACCAGTTCGTGGGCCGCACGGTGCAGATGTGGAACCGTCACCGCGCCACCTCCGATTTCGCCGCCGGCAAGCCCTGGCTGCTGCGCTTCTTCGACCAGATCCGTTTCCACCCGGTGAGCGAGCGCGAACTGGCCCGCCTGCGCGAGGACTTCCCCCTGGGCCGCCACCGGCTCGAAGTGGAGGAGACCACCTTTAGCCTGCGCCACTACAACGCCTTTCTCGCCCGCGAGGCCGGTTCCATCGCGGCCTTCAAGGCTCGCCAGCAGGCTGCCTTCGAAGCCGAGCGCGAGCGCTGGCGCGCCGCCGGCCAGGCCGAGTACGCCAGCGACGCCACCGTGGCGGCCGCCGCGCCCGACACCGAGCTCGACCTGCCGCCCGGCGGCCATGCCGTGGCAACCCAGGTGGCCGGCAACGTGTGGAAGGTGGCCGTGAAGGAAGGCCAGCAGGTGGCGGCCGGCGACGTGCTGGTGATCGTGGAGTCCATGAAGATGGAGATCCCCGTCACCGCGCCCGCCGCGGGCCGGGTGCACCGCCTGTTCTGCCGCGAGGGCGCCACGGTGAGCGCAGGCCAGGACCTGGTGGTGATTGCGCACTGAGACCCGCGAGGCGAATTTGTCCGGCGAGCGCCGTTGACCGGTTGCATCGGCTCGCGGCGGTCACGAGTGACCAGTGTCGATTGCGGAAACGTGACAGTCGTTAGGCTGATCATGAGCCGAAAGAATCATTTTTGTTGCGGCGGTGTTGAGCAGTTCCGTCTTTTCGGCGCAGCCATTTTCATCGGGGCGGTTACTCAGGCTTCATGAAACCCGTCTTCGTCAACAAACCTTCATGAGCGCCCCATAGACTCGCGTCCCTCGAACCACCCGGGGGGAGCAGGACTTGGCGTACGTCACGACTGCCGGCCGCGCATGCGCTGGCCGCATCAACGCAGCTCGCGCGCGCGGCTTCACGCTGCTGGAGTTGCTGGTGGTGATGGTGATCATCGGCCTGCTCGCGGCCTACGTGGGCCCGCGCTACTTTTCCCAGATCGGCAAGAGCGAGATCAAGGTTGCGCGCGCGCAGATCGACGCCTTCGAGAAGGCGCTCGACGCCTACCGTCTGGACGTGGGCCGCTACCCGAGCACCGAGCAGGGTCTGGGCGCGCTGGAGACGCGTCCGCAGGGCGAGGCCAAGTGGCAGGGGCCTTACCTGAAGAAGGCGGTGCCCATGGATCCGTGGGGCAAGGCCTACCAATACCGGTCTCCTGGCGAGAAGGGCGAGTTCGACCTGTTCTCCTTCGGCAAGGACGGTCAGCCGGGGGGCGAGGGCGAGGCCGGGGACGTGGGCAACTGGAACTGATGGCCCATGCGCTACCGCGTGAAGGCCATGAAGGCGGGCGAGGGGGTGGTATCTCTGGCGCTGGAGGCGGCGAGTCCGGCCGAGGCGCGCGCGCGGGCCACGGGGCAGGGCTATGCGGTGCTGTCGGTGCGCGGTGCCGGCGGGTTGCCGTTGCCGGGCCGCCGCGCGAAGTTTCCCCTGTTGCTCTTCAGCCAGGAACTGCTGGCACTGTTGCGTGCAGGCATCAGCCTGGTGGAGGCGCTGGAGACGCTGGCCGAAAAGGAATCGAAGCCCGAGACCAGGGCGGCGCTCGGGCGCCTGCTGGACGCGCTCTACGAGGGCAACGCCTTCTCCGCGGCGCTGTCGGGCGTGCCCGAGGCGTTTCCCGACCTGTACGTGGCCACGGTGCGCGCCAGTGAGCGCACCGGCGATCTGCCCGAATCGCTCAGGCGCTATATCGCCTACCAGTCCCAGGTGGACCTGGTGCGCAAGAAGCTGGTGAGCGCCTCCATCTACCCTGCCATCCTGATCGCCGTGGGCGGGCTGGTGACGTTGTTCCTGCTGGGCTATGTGGTGCCGCGCTTCTCGCAGGTGTACGACGACGTGGGTCAGGACTTGCCGTTTTTGTCGCGGGTGCTGCTGGACTGGGGCCGGCTGGTGGAGGCGCACGGAGTGGCCATCGGCACGGCTTTCCTGGCGGCGCTCGTGATGCTGGGCTGGTGGGCCTTCAGGCCGTCAACCCGCGCCACGGTGCTGGACTGGTTGCGGCGCATCCCCGCCATGGGCAATCGAATTCGCGTCTACCAGCTCACGCGCTTCTACCGCACGCTGGGAATGCTGCTCTCCGGCGGCATCGCCGTGGTGCCGGCCACCGGCATGGTGGCGGGGCTGCTGGATGCCAGCCTGCGCGGGCGGCTGGCGGGCGCGCAGCGCGCCATTCGCGAGGGCAAGCCCATCTCGGCGGCCATGGAGTCTGCCGGATTGGTCACGCCCGTGGCGCTGCGATTGCTGCGGGTGGGTGAGCGCACCGGGCAGATGGGCGAGATGATGGAGCGCATCGCCGAGTTCCACGACGAGGAGATGGCGCGCTGGGTGGAGACCTTCACCCGCACCTTCGAGCCCCTGCTCATGGCCGTGATCGGGGTGGTGATCGGGGGCGTGGTGGTACTCATGTACCTCCCCATCTTCGAGCTGGCGGGGAGCCTGCAGTGAAGCCGCGCGAGTTCGAGGCGCAGCCCTTCACGCCGCAGCGGCTCGAGGCGGCGCGCGTGGCAGCGGCCGCCTCCGGGCGGCGGCTGGTGGCCTGCCTGGAGGAATTGACCGCGCTGGAACCCGAGGCCTTCACCGCCGCGCTGGCGGCCACGCTGGGGGGGCTGCCCCTCACCATGGCCCAGATGCACGCGCTGGAGCCCGCCTTCGACCTGCTGCCCTACGCCGAGGCGCTGTCGCGGGAGGTGGCGCTGCTGCGCGAGCCCGACGGCGCGCTGCTGCTGGCCCATGCCGACCCCTTCGACGGGCGGTTGCGCGCCTGGGCGGCGGAGCGCATTGCCGAGCCGGTTCAGCTGCGGGCCGCGCACAGCTCCGACATCGCTGCCTGGCTTGCCCGCCAGGGCGAGAATCTGCGCGCCATGGAGAGCGTGGTGCTGGAGGCGAAGGCCGAGGGCGCCGACAAGCGCTCGGTGCAGAGCCTGTCGCTCAAGAGCATCAGCGAGGATGCCAGCCCCATCGTGCGGCTGGTGAACTCCACCCTCTACGACGCGCTCAAGAGCGGCGCCAGCGACATCCACCTGGAGAGCATCGGGGCGGGGCTGCACATCAAGTACCGCATCGACGGCGTGCTGGTGAACGTGAGCCAGGCACCCGGCGCGCAGACTGCCGAGCAGGTGATCTCGCGCATCAAGGTCATGGCTGAGCTCGACATCGCCGAGCGGCGGGTGCCCCAGGACGGCCGCTTCAAGGTGTCCTCGGGCGGGCGCGAGATCGATTTCCGCGTCTCCATCATGCCCTCCATCTTCGGCGAGGACGCGGTGCTGCGCATCCTCGACAAGCAAAGCCTTGCCGACCAGGTGAAGGGTCTGTCGCTGGACAGCCTGGGCTTCGATGAGGCCGCCAAGGCCTGGGTGCGGCGCCTGGCGGGCGAGCCCTACGGCATGTTGCTGGTCACAGGCCCCACGGGCAGCGGCAAGACCACCACGCTGTACGCCTCCATCAGCGAGATCAACCACGGCCACGACAAGCTCATCACCATCGAAGACCCGGTGGAATACCAGTTACCCGGCGTGTTGCAGATCCCCGTGAACGAGAAGAAGGGGCTCACCTTCGCCCGCGGCCTGCGCTCCATCCTGCGCCACGACCCCGACAAGATCATGGTGGGCGAGATCCGCGACGCCGAGACCGCGCAGATCGCCATCCAGGCCGCGCTCACCGGGCACCTGGTGTTCACCACCGTGCACGCCAACAACGTCTTCGACGTGATCGGGCGCTTCACCCACATGGGTGTGGACCCCTACAGCTTCGTCTCGGCATTGAATGGCGTCATCGCCCAGCGGCTGGTGCGCGTCAACTGCAGCCACTGCGCCGGCGACCACGCGCCCGACGATGCCCTGCTGGCCGACTCGGCGCTCGATCGCGCCCAGGTGCTGGGCTGGCGTTTCCGGGCGGGCAAGGGCTGCGGCCACTGCCGTGGCTCGGGCTACCGGGGGCGCAAGGCCATCGCCGAGATGCTCGTGCTCACCGACGAGCTGCGCGAGATGATCACCGCGCGCGAGCCGATCCGGCGCATCAAGGAGGCGGCGCAGCGCGGCGGCACGCGCTTCCTGCGGGAATCGGCACTGGAACTGGTCAGGCGGGGCGAGACCACCCTCACGGAGGTGAACCGTGTCACGCTGGTTTCCTGAGGGAGGCCTTGCCGCCGTCGCGCGCGGCCAGCTGCGAGTGCGGCTTGCGCCGGACGCGGTGGAGCTGGTGCGCCTGTCGCCGGGATTGCGGCCGGGGATCGTGCACGCCGTTCGACGGGCGGTTGCAGGGGGCGGCAGCGCTGCCGCGGGACAGCCCTGGCGCGGGGCCCTGGAAGCCGTCGCCGAGGCGTTGCGGATCGAGCCGCTCCTGGGAGGCGCGCCAGCGCTGGTGGCCGTGTCCGATCACTGGGTGCGATGGCTGCTGGTGCCCTTCAGCGCATCGCTGACGCTGGATGCGGAGCTGCAGAGCTACGCCCGCATGGAGTTCGAGGCCGTTCACGGTGAGCGCGCGCGCGGCTGGACGGTGTGCCTGTCGGCGCCGCGGCCAGGGGGTGCCACGCCCGCCTGCGCGCTGGATGCGTCGCTGCCCGAGGCGCTGCGCGAGGTGCTGCATGGCGCGGGTGCGCAGCTCGTATCGCTGAGCCCCGGCTTCGCCCTGGCCTTCCACCGGCACCGCAAGCGTATCGGGCCTGGCCCGGCCGCGCTGGCCCTGTTGGAGCCTGGCCGCTGCACGCTGGGCGTGTTCCAGGAGGGCGCGTGGCAGGCCATCGCGGCGCCGCGCTTGCCCGGCGATCCGGTAGCGGCCCTTGCAGCCGAGCTGTTGGCTGTGCTTGCCCGCGGCGCCGTGGCGTCGCCCGGCACGCTTCATGTGGCCTTCGCGAGCGGACGGCGGGCCCTGCCCGCCGAAGTGGCTGGCTGGAAAGTCGAAGCGCTCACCGAGCCCGCCGTGCCGTTCACTGCCCTGCCCGCCGACGGCGCCGGTGGCGCGATTCCCGGACCGGTGCCGTCATGAGCATGCCGGCGCTGCGGATCGACTTTGTGCGGCAGGCCGGCTCGCGCAGCCCGGTGGCGCTGGCGCTTCTGGGGTTGGGCGTGCTGGCCGCGGCTGCGGCATTCATCGGTGCCGAGAGGGCTCGCGAGGAGGCGGCGCGCTGGGAGCAAAAGCTGGAGGACACGAAACGCCTCGCGCGCCGCGCGTTGCCGAGTCTCGTGCCGGAAGAGGCGCCCACCGAGGACGTGGCCCGGGAGCTGCGCGCCGCCAATGCCGTGATCGAGCAGCTCGCGGCGCCCTGGGATACGCTGTTTCGCGACGTGGAGGCGGCGGTTTCGCCGGACGTGGCGCTGCTCACCGCCCAGCCTGATCCGAAGAACCGGCGCGTGATCCTCAGTGGCGAGGCGCGGGATCTCGCCGGCCTGCTCACCTTTATTGCGCGGCTGGAGTCCTCGCCGGGGTTCGAGGATGCCCACCTCACCCGCCACGAGGTTCGCGTGAACCTGCCGCGCCGGCCCATCGCCTTCGAGGTGCACGCGTCGTGGCTGCCCTGATGCGCGTGGTCGCGGACCGGTTTGCGGAGGCCAGTTCCGGCCCGGGCGCAGCACGGCCGCGCGCAATGAGCGCACCGGGGGCGCGGTTGCGGTGGCGCCTGTGGCGGGAGTTCTCCCGGTTCGGCTGGCAAGGCCTCGCCGGTCTGGCGCTGCTGGCGGCGGCGCTGGTGCTGTGGCTGGGCGCGTGGCGTCCCGACGAGGAGCGGGCGCAGCGCCTGCGCGCCGATGTGGCTGAATTGCGGGCGCGCTTGCGCGCCTCCGGCGAGAGTGCCTCTCCGGGCTCCGCCGCGCCCCCGGCCTCCCGCTCGGTGCAACTGGCCACCTTCCACGAGTTCTTTCCGCAAGTGGCCACGCTGCCAGACTGGCTGGCGGTGCTGCACTCCGCCGCGGCGAGGAACCGGCTCGTTCTCGAAAGCGGCAGTTACGCCCTGGTGCCGCCTCGCGGCGAACAGCGGCTGTGGCGCTACGAGATGAGCCTGCCCGTGAAGGGGACCTGGCCGCAATTGCGCGGCTTCGTCTCCGATCTGTTGGAACAGATGCCTGCCGCGGGGCTGGAGAACGTGGTACTCAGACGCGAGACGGCAGGCGCGGAGCAGGTGGAGGCGAAGTTCGACTTCGTGCTGTGGCTGGGCGGGGGTCACGACGCGTGGCGGCGCGGCCGCGGCCGCGCCGCCACGGACGACACCTCGGTTTCCCGCCCCGGGCAGGGCTCTGACACGGGCGCGACTGGCGCCGCGCGGGCACGGCCATGAGCCTGAGCCCGCGGTTTCGCAAAGGCCTGGTGTTCGGCTGCCTGGGCCTGACCGTGGCCGTGCTGCGCGGGATGGACGGTGAGCCCGAAGTCACCCCCGCGGCCGCTGCTCCCGCGGAGGCTGCGAGGCCGGACACGACGGGGCGGTCGCGGCACACCGCGCAGGACATCCCTCGGGAGGATGGCGCCACGGCCGCGCCTGCGTTGCGTGACCCGCGCGGGTTGCGGCGGCGTGTGGAGCGCGCCGCCCGCGACGCCTTCGCCCCGCGTGACTGGGAGCCACCGGCGCCGAGGCTCACGGCGGCGCAGCAGGCGACCAGCGCGGCGGCCGCCGCCCCCCCGCCCCCCCAGGCACCGCCGCTGCCGTTTCGCTACGTGGGGATGCTGGGCGAGGAGGACGAGCAGGTCACAGTGTTCCTGGAGCGGCAGGACAAGGGCTATGCGGTGAAGCCGGGGGACCTCATCGACGGCGAGTATCGCGTGGAGGAGACCGGTGAGGGCCGGGTGGTTTTCACATACCTGCCGCTGGCGCAGCGGCAGGTGCTGGTGGCGGGAAACGGAGCGGGATCATGAGCAATGGCAGCAATCACGGGAACCCGGCGGTGGTCATTCGTGCCCCCGGCGCCTGGCACGGGCACGCCGTGTGCGTCCTGACGGCCGTGCTGTGCGCAGCGCCGGCGGCGGCGCAGGACAGCGGCGGCGGGCGCGAGACGGGCACATGGGCTTCCCGCGGCATCCTCCAGCTCGGCGTGCGCGCGCCCGCCACCGCGGCGCGTAGCGAAGCTTTTCGACGCGACCTGTTCGCCGCCGGCGAACCGGTGCGCACCCCCCCGGCGGAGGAGGCGCTGCTCGCGGCGGTGCAGCGGGGACACGCCGACGCCGTGCGGGCGGCCGTGTCCGCCGGAGCCTCTCCCAACGGCAGGGATGCTTCCGGGCGGATGGTGCTCCTGCTCGCCACGCGCGCCGGCGCAGCACCCCTGGTCCGTGTGCTCCTGGAGGCGGGCGCCGACCCCAACGTCAAGTCCGACGGCACCCTGCCCCTGATGGCGGCGGTGCGCGCCAACCGCTGGGACATCTGCAGGCTGCTGGTGCGCGCCGGCGCCCGCGTGGACGCCAAGGACGATGCGGGCACGCCAGCCGTCAACACGGCGGCCGCCCTGGGCTTTACCCGCATCGTGGCCGATCTTGCCGATGCCGGCGCACGCCTCGATCAGCGCGGCCGCGAGGGCTGGCCGCCGCTGGTGATGGCGGCCCGCGGCGGTCATGTGGACGCGGCGGCGGCGCTCCTCGACAGGGGTGCGGATGTGAACGTCACGGGCAAGGATTCCTTCGCCCCCCTCTACTGGGCCGTGTACCGCCGCGACGCGGCCATGGTGGCGCTGCTGGTGAAGCGCGGCGCTCAGGTGGGGACCCTTTCGGTGGAGTCGCTCCAATGAAGCTCCAGATCGGACCCGCGCTGGCCACCCTCGCCCTCACGGTGCTGCTTGGTGCTTGCGCCTCGAAACGGCATTTCGAGCAGGCCAACCGCCTTCTGGAGGACGGCAAGCCGGAGGAGGGGCTCGCGCGCCTCGAGCTCGCCTACCGCGAAAACCCTCGCTCGGCGCCGGTGCGCGCGGCGCTGCTGCGCGAGCGCGAGCGCCAGGCGGGCGGCTTCATCGCCGCCGGGGAGGCGGCGTTGCGCGCCGGGCAGTTCGACGCGGCCGATCAGGCCTTCGCGCGTGCCGCGCAGGTGGACCCCGACAGCGCCCGGGTGGCGGGCCTGGCCGCGGAGGTGCAGCGCGCCCGCGCCCACGAGCGGCTGGTGTCTGAAGCGGCGCGCCTGGAGGCCGCGGGTGACGCCGACGCCGCCGAGCAGCGGCTGCGCTCGGTGCTTGCCGAGAACCCTGCCCACCCCGGGGCCCGCCAGGCGCTGCGCCGGCTGATGGAGAGCGCTGCCGCTGCCCAGGCCGCGCCGCAGCTCAAGGTGCAATTCCGCAAGCCTGTCACCCTGGAGTTCCGGGAAACCCAGCTGCGCACCGTGTTCGAGATGCTTTCGAAATCTTCGGGCATCAACTTCGTCCTCGACCGGGACGTGAAGTCCGACCAGAAGCTCAGCATCTTCGTGCGCGCCACATCGGTGGAGGACCTGCTCAAGCTGTTGCTGGCCACCAATGGCCTGGATCGCAAGGTGCTCAACGAGAACTCCGTGCTGGTCTATCCCAACACGCCGGCCAAGCAGAAGGACTACCGCGACCTGGTGGTACGCAGCTACTACCTCGCCAACGCCGACGCCAAGCAGGCCTCGGCGCTGATGAAGGCGATGGTCAAGGCGCAGGACGTGTTCATCGACGAGAAACTCAACCTGCTGGTGGTGAAGGATTCCCCCGAGGTGATCCGGCTCGCCGACCAGCTGGTGCGGGCTCTCGATGTGGCGGAGCCCGAGGTGATGCTTGAGGTGGAAGTGCTCGAGGTGGCCAGGACGCGCCTGCAGGAGATCGGCGTGCGCTACCCGGGCAGCGTCAGCCTGGGCGCTCCGCCGGTGACCGGCGCCGGCGCGGCGGCAGCCGCCACCCAGCCCATCGATGGGCCGATGATCTTCACCACGGCCAATCCGGCGCTGGTGTTCAACCTCCGGGCCACGGTCAACCAGACAAACCTGCTTGCCAACCCGCGCATTCGCGTCAGGAACCGCGAGAAGGCGCGCATCCACATTGGCGACAAGGTTCCGGTGTTCACCTCCACCGCCACGGCCAACGTGGGTGTTTCCACCAACGTGAGCTACCTGGACGTGGGACTCAAGCTCGACGTGGAGTCGCAGGTGTTCCTCAATGACGAGGTGGCCATCAAGGTGGGCCTCGAGGTGAGCAACATCGTCGAGACCATCACCGTGGCCACGGGCACCGGTTCCACGGTCGCCTACCGCCTGGGCACCCGCAACGCCAACACGGTGCTGCAGCTGCGCGATGGCGAGACGCAGATTCTCGCCGGGCTCATCAGCGACGAGGACCGGCGCTCCTCGGCGCGCATCCCGGGGCTGGGCGACCTGCCGCTGCTCAGCCGCATCTTCGGCTCCCAGACGGACAACCGGGTGAAGAGCGAGATCGTGCTGCTCATCACGCCCAGGGTGGTGCGCAACGTCTACCGGCCCGAAGGGCTGCTGGCCGAGCTGCCCGCGGGTCCCGACAACTTTCCCGGGGCAGCGCCGCTGCGCCTGTCGGCCACCCGCGCTGGCGCGTTGGCCATGGCGGCCGCTCAGGGCGCACCGGCCGGAGCGCCTGCGGCCGAAGCGTTGCGGGCGGTGGCGCCGGCGGCCGTGCCCTTCGAGATCGCGCTGGCGGCGCCGCAGTCCGTCAAGGCGGGCGCGGAGTTCGTGGTGTCGGTGCGGCTGCCGGCCGCGGCGGACATCGTCAACGGCCAGATGGAGCTTGGGTTCGACGACAAGCTGCTGGAGCTGGTCGGCGGCGCGTCCGCGGCCTCCGGCCTCGCGAAGCTCTCCCTTGGCGCGGGCTCCCCCGTGAAGACGCTGCGTTTCCGGGCAATCGGCGCACCCGGAAAGACCGGGCGCATTGAGGTACGTGCCGTGGAGGGGACCGACAGCAGCGGCTTCGCGGTGGGCGTGAGCACCCCGCCGCCGGCAGAGATCGTGCTGCAGCCATGAGTCCGGCGCGCGCCATGGGCGGGTTCACGCTCGTCGAGATGCTCGTCACGGTGGCAATCGTGGCAATCCTGGCCATGGGGGCAGTGCCCTTCGCCCAGCTGGCCAGCCAGCGGGTGAAGGAGTCCGAACTGCGCACCGCCCTGCGGCAGATTCGAGAGGCCATCGACGCGTACAAGAGGGCCCACGACGACGGACGCATCACCCGCCGCGCCGACGTCTCCGGCTATCCGCCCTCTCTCGAAGCGCTGGCCGAGGGTGTGCCCAACGCCAAGCCGGAAGGGCCGCGGCGCATCGTGTTCCTGCGCCGCGTGCCGCGCGATCCGTTCCACCCCGACCGGGCGGCCGATCCGGCCCGGACGTGGGGCAAGCGCAGCTACGACAGCCCGTGGGACGCGCCGCGCGAGGGCGCGGACGTGTTCGACATCTACTCGCGCGCGGAGGGCGCCGGGCTCAACGGCGTGCCGTACCGGCAATGGTGAAGGCCGTGGGCGCGCCGGGCCGTGGCGGCTTCACCCTGGTGGAGTTGCTAGTGGTGATGGCCGTGGTCGCGCTGCTGCTGTCCATGGTGACGCCGCGCTACTTCGCCAGCGTGGACCGGGCGCGCGAAGCGGTGCTCAAGGAGACCCTTGCCACGGTCCGGGAAGCCATCGACAAGTTCCACGCCGACACCGGGGCTTACCCGGCCAGCCTGGACGAACTCGTCCGCCGCCGCTACTTGCGCCGCGCGCCCCTGGACCCGGTGACCGAGAGCGCAGCTACCTGGGTGGTGGTGCCCGCGCCGGGTGGCGCGGGCGGCCTGTTCGATGTGCGCAGCGGCGCCCCCGGGAGCGCCGCCGACGGCACGGCGTTCTCCGACCTGTGACCATGGCCACAGCCCCGCGCGATCCCGGGCGCAACGATCCCTGCCCCTGCGGAAGCGGGCGGAAGTTCAAGCGCTGTCACGGCGGCCCGGCTGGCGGCCGTGGCGCCCGCGCCCATTGGCTCGCCGAGCGTTTCGCGCGCGAGGCCCTGGGGTTTGTGTCGTCCAATGCCGATGCCCTCACGGCGGTCCGCCGCCAAATGCCGCTGTTGGCCAGCGGCCAGCTGGTGCGCCTCCTGTGGCTGCTGGAGCAGCGGCTGCACGACGCCGCCACCCAGCCGTGGCGGCAAGAGTCTGGCGGGACCTCCAGTTCCCGTGGCGCCGGCACGGCTGGCCATGCGTGACCTCACCAGCAGCCCGGCGGACCTCCCCGACCCGGCCGCGCACGTGCTCGTCCTGAATCTGGAGGTCGCCGCAGGCGCGTCGATGGCCCACCTGCCCGGCTGCCTAGGCTGGCCCGTGTGGTTGTTGGATCGCTTCGACACCGACTGGCGGTGGGGATGGACGGACGAGCGGACACCCTGGTACCCGAGAATGCGCATCTTTCGCCAGCCGGTTCCGGGGGATTGGGGCACGGTGCTGGTCCAGGTGCGCGACGCGCTCGCCCGCCACGCCGTCGCTGCCGCGGTGGCGCAGCCATGAGGCGCGGCCGGTGCGCGGGGTTCACGTACGTGGGCGTCCTGGTGCTGGTGGCGCTGCTCGGCTTCGTCCTGGCGGGGGCCGGGCAGGCGTGGCGGCACCAGTCGCAGCGGGAGCGCGAGACCGAACTGCTGTTCGCCGGTACGCAGATCCGCGCCGCCATTGCCTCCTACCTGGCGAACTCTCCCGGAGCGCCCGAGTACCCGCCGACCCTCGAGGCGCTGCTGGAAGACCGGCGTCTGCCCGTGGTTCGCCGCCACCTGAGGCGCATCTACGCCGATCCCATGACTGGCAGGGCCGACTGGGAGCTTGTTCTCGCCGCGGGCCGCATCATCGGCGTACACAGCCGTGCGCAAGGCGTGCCGTTCCGCCGTGCGGGATTCGACACCGAGTTGGCCGACTTCGCCGCTGCGGCCACGTACCGCGACTGGCGATTCGTGGTGGCGGGCGGCGCTCCTGGCGGCCAGGGCGCGGGGCGGGCTGTGGTGCCGGATGCCGGAGGGGCGTTCGCGCAGGCGGCCCAGGCCGCCGCGCCGGTGTTGTCAGAGGATCCGGGCAGCGCCGTGCCGCCGCGCGCGAAGGACGCCGATACCCGCTGCGAGACTCAGCGCCTGTCCGACCTGCAGCGCTGCTCGGCGCTACGCGACATGGCCACCACCGCGGCACTGACCCGCTGCTTCGCGTCCAGCGGGCCTCGGTTCGCGGCATGCAGCCGCGCAGCGACCTTGCCGCCGCTGCAACTGCCTCCCGATCCATGATCACCGTGTCCACAGGCGCCACGCCACCGGGCATCGCCGCCCACCTCGCCTAGGCCGCCATGGACCAAACCACCATGATCGATGAGCGCGAGGCAGAGCGGCTGATGCATGTGGCCCAGTCGTCGCTGGAGGTGCGCCGGCGCAGCCAGTTCTTCCTGTGGTCCCAGGGCCAGTTGCAGAGCCTCGTTCCCCACGAGGTGATGGTGTGCGTGCACGGCGACGTCGCGCGGCGGTCTCTCGTGGTGGAGCACTTCGCCAGTTACCCCCTGCCGAGCCGGGACTCCGAGGGACTGCGCAACACCGACTCCGGCCTGATAGCCCAGGCGATCCGCAGCTGGGCCGAGCGCGGCGAGCGTCCCCTCACCATCTGCAATTCGGATCGCGACGCCATGCTGTACCGGCGCTTCGAGGGGGCGTTGCTGCGGCATGCCTTCCCGAACTTCGCCCTTCACGGCATTCCCATGCTCGAAGGCGCGTCAAGTTCGTTCTTCGGCTTCGCCAATATGCCTCAGCCCGTCTCGCCGCGGCTGGGCTTCATGTTGGAGATTCTCACGCCCTACATCTACACGGCCTTCGTGCGCATGCTCGCCAACGAGCGCGACCCCGCCGCCAAGGTGGAACCGGCGGATCGCCTCATCACCGCGCGCGAGGCGGAGATCCTGCGGTGGGTGAGGGATGGCAAGAGCAACCAGGAAATCGGCCACATCCTGAGCATCAGTCCGCTGACGGTGAAGAACCACGTCCAGAAGATGTTCAAAAAGCTCAACGTCCAGAACCGGGCTCAGGCGGTGGCCAAGGGCCTGTCGCTGAAGATCATCAGGAACATCGGCAGTTGACCGGCGCGCCGCGGCTCGGGGTGATCGCGTCGAGGCACCTTGCCATGTCGCTATCACGCGCCTGCTTGATCCGAACGGACTACTTTCTCGCGAGGCAGCGGGTCCACGCCCAGGAGCGCCATCCGAAAACGGACGGAAATAGTCCTTGAAGACCATGCCGGCGAGCACCCGAAGAAAAGAAACGTCAATGTTCGTCCCTTAACCTGCGCCTTAGAAGACGTGGATCCAGCTCCGCTCGGGTTGGCGCAATAGGCGGATGAGACCACGAAGCGCGCGTGGCGGCACCGACGGCCTGTAAAGGTCGATCTTTATCTTCGTCGAGGTCAGGCCGGTTGCTACCGGAAGCGGTGGCGAGTGGCCTGCACGCAGCGCCCGATCATGGTCCGGCGAAGCTGGCAGCCCTGCGGGACAGCAAGACCTGTTTCAAAACATTTAGGAGACCTGAATGAAGCGCAAGCAACAGATCATGGCGGCGGCGGTGGCCTCTGCCCTGGCGGGCCCCGCGTTCGCCGACATCACCCTCGGCGGCAACGGCGAACTGTTCTGGACAGTGTTCGACTTCAACGGTGAACGCGCCTACACCCGAGACCTCGGCATCACCATGGATTCCTTCCTGGCGGGTACGAGTAATCCCTGGGTGTTCGCGCCGGACGCCACCTTCGCCACGTTTCTTTCCGAAACCTCCGTCTCCAACCGGCCTCTGCTCACCTACAACATCACCGCGGGTGATGTTTCCGGCGGGCGTCGTTTCCTGACTACCGGTGGAACGATTCCCGATACCGGCTACACCACTGCCGTGATGACCAACCTCGGAGCTGCGTTTACCAATTTCGTCGGTGGCCAGAACGCCCTGCCGGCGCACGGTGGCGCCACGGACAACCTGTCGGCCATCACCACACCCACCGACACCGCCGCCTATGCCGGTGGTGCCTTGTGGGGCACGACCTTCAACGGGAAAGCGCCTGCCGGCACGGACAATTCCGTGGCCATCGCGCAAACGGCCAGCTTCTACCTGATTTCGCAGCCCAACCAGGCCACGGCCGGTACCTGGTCCATCCCCACGGTCGCTGGCAACGCCTTCCAGGCTTCCTTTGACTCGGGTACCAACACCCTCACGGTGCAGGCGGTTCCTGAGCCGAGCACCTACGCCATGCTGGGTCTCGGTTTGATGGGCCTGGGGTTTGCGGTGCGTCGCGGCGCGAAGCGCGCGTAAGGGCAGCTGCTTACCCGATGGTGGAAGCGCGGGGTGCCTCACCGGCGTCCCCTGGGTGCGGTCACACCCTCCACCCCACAACTTTCTGGAGATATGCCATGAAGATGAAGCAGATTGCCACGGCTGCGGCCGTGGTTTGCGGTGCCTTCGCGTCCCAGGCTCAGGCCCAGACGCCCACCTTTGGCCCCTACGACACCCCCGACCTGAAGGTCTTCCTCACGGGCGCCACCGCGCCGGACAACTTTCTGTCGTCCATCGCGGGGCAATTGTTCGACAGCAACGGTTTTTACACCTTCCAGGACGACAACGGTACGCCGGCCAATTTCACGGATGACGGCCGCTTGTACCGCGCCTTTTATGGCACCACCAAGAATGACAGCACCCTTCCGGCGAGCCTGCGCGCCAAGAAGGTGCTGTTCGTGAAGCGTTCCAAGGGCGGCTCCGTCTGGGGCGTGAATCCGGTGGCCCGTGCCCAGCGCGTGGCCACGCTCAATATGACCGCAGCCACCTGCGTGCTCAACTCCAGCATCTACCGTTGCGCCGAGAAGGGCATTGACCCGGGCCTCACGGGCTACACAGCCCCCAGCAACGCCGGCGAGGTGTCCGATTTCGGCGTCTCCGATGTGGAACCGGCCCTCTTCAAGGCGCCACATAACGTGGAATTCGGCCAGGACCAACTCACCAACGCCGAGGTGGGCCGTCTCGACGTCAAGTCCGCCAACGTGCTGATGATGGGCATCGTGGCCACCAACTCCGTGCCCTTCACCACGCACCTCAGCCGCGGCGACTACGGCTCCATGCTCAATGGCCTGGTGTTCGACTGGAAGCAGGTGGACCCCGCTATCACCACGGGCAACACGCAGGTGGTGGTGTGCCGCCGCGTGAACGGTTCGGGAACGCAGACCGCCTACAACTGGTTCTTCACCAACTTCCCCTGCCAGACGGCCGCTGGCGGCAGCTCGGCGCCGGCACGCATGGTGGACAACAGCTTCGGCGTCATCGGCGGCAGTGGAACCCCGGCCGACCCCGTGGTCATCGATCCCACGGCCGGCTACACCGTGGTGGAGAACTCCACTTCCGGCAACGTGCGCGACTGTCTGACCCGTGCCCAGAGCAACACCGACCATACCTTCGTGGGTGATGACGGCAAGACCTACCAGATCAAGTTCTCCAACAGCACCTCGCCCTTCCGCGCCATCGGCGTGCTGTCGCTCGACAGCGCTTCGAGTGCCACATCCGGAACCATCGACGCGGCGCCCACCACGGGCTGGAGTTTCCGCATGCTCGATGGCGCTGGCATCTTCGACGCGCGGGCCTCGTCGTTAGGTGGTCAGGTCGTGACCCAGGGGCCAGGTACCGGCCTTGCGCCGAGCAAGTCGAACCTGGTCGACGGCCGCTACGACTTCGCGGTGGAACTTACCCTCCAGCGCCGCAAGGTGGCAGTGACCAACGAGCATGGGGACGCGGTCGCGGCGCCCACGGGATTGAAGCTGGATTTCATTAACGAGTTCATCCGGCGCGTGGGCGACCCTGCCTTCAACACCAGCACCGCCGTGGCGGCGCTCCCGCCCACCTACAGCCCCCCGACGGCGAACGTGGGCTTTGGCACCCGCAACGGCAACACCTGCTCGCCTTGGCAGCGGCTTTTCCCGCAGTGAGCCTGACCTGACCGGCACGTGGCCGCGGAGGGTGGCGGTGAGTGCCGGTGCAACAGCCAACCCGGTTCCTCGTGAGAGGGGCCGGGGTTTTCCTTGGAGAACCTTGATGTCACGCCCAACCGGGTGGGCATGCCTCGGCGGCCGTGCGGCAGTCCTGGCGTTGTCCGTGCTGCTGGCTGCAGGTGCACCCGCCGCTGGTCAGACCAGCGGCGCTGCCGTGGCGGGCGATGTGGTCCGCTTCGATGTTCTGGAGTACCGCGTCGAGGGAAACTCGGTGCTGCCGATCGTGGAGGTGGAGCGTGCGGTGTATCCACACCTGGGCCCGGGCCGCACCCTGGACGACGTGGAGGGCGCCCGGGCGGCGCTTGAAGACGCCTACCACCGCGCCGGTTTTCTCACCGTGCTCGTGAACATTCCCGAGCAGAAGGTGGCTGGCGGCGTGGTTGTTCTGGATGTGGTGGAGGCCACCGTGGACCGGTTGCGGGTGTCGGGTGCGCGATACTGGTCGGCTGGCCACATCCGCAAGAGCCTTGGCGCAGTGCGCGAGGGCGAGGTGCCGAACTTTCCCGACGTGCAGCGCGACGTGGCGAACTTCAACCAGCAGGCGGGCCGGTCGCTTACCCCTGTGCTCAAGGCGGGCGCAACGCCGGGCACGGTGGAGATCGAAGCCAAGGTCAGCGACGCCTCACCGCTGCACGGTTCCGTGGAGATCAATAACCGCCAGACGCTCAACACCGAGCCCCTGCGGTTGTCTGCATCGCTGCGCCACGACAACCTCTGGGGGCGCGACCACAGCATCTCGTTCCTGTACCTGTCCGCGCCGGAGAACCCGGACCAGGTGCGCGTCATGTCGGGCAATTACGTGGCGAGGCTGCCCGGCTCGCCCGTGGTGCTGGCGCTCTACGGCATCCTGTCGCGCAGCAATGTGGCCTCGGTGGGAGGCATCACTGTGGTGGGCGACGCGAACATCGCCGGCGTGCGCGCCATCACGCCGTTGCGATCGGCGAGCGACGCCTTCACTCACTCGTTTTCCGCGGGGATCGATTACAAGGATTTCCTCGAAGATCTGCGCTTCGCGGCGGGCACCTCATCGCAGACGCCCATTACGTATATGCCCGTCGCTCTGTCCTATTCCGCCGCCCGCCAGGGGTTGAAGGGGGTCACACGAGGGTCTCTGGGCGCCACCATGGCGCCGCGCGGGTCGTTGTTTGGTAACGAGGATGCCGAGTTCGAGAATCGCCGCTCGGGCGCCCGCGCCAACTTCGCCGTGCTCCGGGCCGAGCTGTCGCGACTGCAGACGCTGCCCGCGGGGCATGGCCTCTACGGGCGCGTGGTGGTGCAGACGGCCAGCGGGCCGGTGATCAACACCGAGCAGTTCTACGCTGGCGGCGTGGATACGGTACGCGGCTATTTCGAGGCGGAGGCCGCGGGCGACGATGCCGGCCTGGTGACCGCGGAGTGGCGCTCGCCGTCCGCCGCGGGCTTGCTCAAGCGCACAGGAATCACGCTGACGGCCCACGCCTTCGCCGATGCTGCCGTGCTTCGTATCAAGCAGCCCTTGCCGGAGCAGCAGACCCGCTTCGAGCTGTGGAGCGTGGGGTTCGGGCTGCGCGTGCGCTCCGAGCAGCGGCTCGCCGCCGCGGTGGACTTCGGCGTCCCCATGCACGACGCCCAGGTGACCCGCCGCGGTGATCCGCGGCTGCATGCGCGAGTGGCCTACGAATTCTGACCAAGGGCATGAACGCTAACCGTTATCGCCTTATCAGGCACCGCGTTTCGGGGTTGCTCGTGCCAGTGGCCGAGTGCCTGGGCCGCAGCCACGGCGGGCTTCGCCGCGCTGCCCGGGCGGCGGCGGCGGCGGTGTTGTTTGGCTGCGGAGGAGTGGGCACGGCGGCCACCCCGGAGGGCCTCGTGCCCCACGAGGCCCTCGCCTGGCTGGGCGCCTCCATCGACGCCGGCCGCTCGGACAGCAGCACGCTCACCATCCAGCAGACCCAGGCGCGCGCGCTGCTCAACTGGCGGCAGTTCGATTTGCGGGCTGGCGATGAAGTGGTGTTCGATCAGAAGGGCAACGCCAACTGGGTTGCGCTCAACAGGATCTTCGACCTCGTGCCGAGCCAGATCGCCGGGCGCATCCGGGCCGACGGCGACGTCTACCTCATCAACCAGAACGGCATCGTTTTCAAGGGCACTGCCCAAGTGAACACGGGGTCGTTCATCGCCTCGGCCCTGGAGATCCGCGACGAGGCGTTCACCAAGGGCCTGCTGTCCTTGTCCGTCGGCACGGCGGCCTTCACCTGGGGCGGGACCGAGCAGCAGTACCAGGCGAGCGTGGTGGAGGTCGATCCCGGCGCGCGCATTGCGTCGAGTACCGGCGGGCGTGTCATGTTGCTCGCCCCGCGGGTGGTGAACCAGGGCTCCATCACGACCCCGGAAGGCCAGACCATCCTGGCAGCCGGATCGAGGGTATACCTGACGGCGCCGCTGGATTCCACGCTGAGGGGTTTTCTCGTGGAGGTGGATCCGCTCTACCCTGCCGGCGGCGGTGCGCCAGTGGGCGGGCAGGTCACCAACGCTCCGCTTGGGCGGGTCTTGGCCGAGCGCGGTAACGCCACCCTGGCCGCCTTTGCGGTGAACCAGCAGGGCCAGGTACGCGCGACCACGTCGGTGCGCCTGAACGGCTCGGTGTACCTGCAGGCTCGCGACAGCGCGGGCAATGCCGCCGGTGAGGTGGCCACGGTGCCGGTGGGCACGGTCAACATCCCCCGCGGCACCCGCGGCGGGGCGCTCGTTCTGGGTCCGGGCAGCACCACGGCCGTGTTGCCGGAGCCGGCGGACCGCCAGACCACCCAGGACGCCCAGGGCTTCACTCCATCGCGTATCGACCTGACGGGCAAGACCATCGTCCTGCAACCCGACAGCCTGGTGAGCGCGCCTGGCGGCATCGTGGTGGCGTCCGCGCAGCAAGGGCAGCAGTTCGGGCTGGGCCCGGCGGGGGCGGGTACCCGCATCTACCTTGACCGGGGCGCGCGCATCGATGTGGCAGGCACCGCTGGCGAGACAGTCCCGGTGGAGCGCAACTTCATCAGGGTCGAACTGCGAGGTAACGAACTGCGGGATGCGCCGGTGCAGCGCGCTTCCTTCCTGCGCGGCGAGACCGTGGTGGTGGACGTGCGCCGGGGCACGCCGCTCGCCGACGTGTCCGGCTACACGGCGCAGATCGGGCGCACGGTGGGCGAGCGCACGGCCACGGGCGGCTCGGTGACCCTTCGATCGGAGGGCGATGTGATCCTCCGCGAGGGTAGCCTTGTGGATGTCTCCGGTGGCTCCATCCGCTATACGGATGGACTTGCCGCCGAGACCCGCCTCATGGGTGCGGATGGGCGCGTCTACGGCCTGAGCGAAGCGCGGCCCGACCGCGTCTACACGGGTTTCGCGGATCGTTACGTGGTGGGCTCGCAGAAATGGGGAACCCAGGTTTTGTTTCAGACGGGTCGCGACAGGAACCTCCAACCGGGCTATGTGGAAGGGCGGTCGGCCGGATCCATCACCCTGAATGCGCGCTCTTTGGTTCTCGACGGCGAGCTGCGCGGCGTCGCGCTGCCTGGCGGGGAACAGCGCTCGCTCGCCAGCCGGCCAACTGGCGGCACCTTGGTGCTCGGTGAGGCGGCGAGCGGGGGCGGCCCGCTGGACTTCCGGCTCGGTGCCGTCGAACTCCGCGGCACGGTGGACCGCCTGGCGTCCGGTTTTGCAGCCTCTGATGCGCTCGATCCAGGCCGTGCAGGCTTGGTCCAGATCGATTCTCGCGCACTCGGCCGCGGTGGTTTCTCCCGTCTGTCCGTGTACTCCAATGATCGCGTGGCGGTGGCTGAAGACGGTGCAGTGATCCTGCAGCCAGGGGGCTCCCTCGCCGTGACCGCACGGCGGATTTCGGTGGCGGGCGATGTCCGGGTCGCCGGAGGCCTCATTTCGCTGACCACCCGGGAGGTGGCGGGCGGCAGCGTCGATCCCGCTGAACACACGGTCAGCATTGCCCCAGGGGTAAGGCTCGACGCCGCCGGCCTCTGGACCAATGATTCGCCCGTGGTCACGCCGCGGCTGGGAACGGATCCCCTCGTGCCCAACGGGGGCCGAATCTCCCTGTCATCGGCCGCGGATCTAAGGCTCGGCACAGGGGCCGTGCTTGACGTTTCCGCTGGTGCGGTGCTGGCCCGAAGCGGCACAACCACGCCTGGAAGCGCTGGCTCCATTTCCCTGTCCACCGGACGGATCGGACTGGGAGACAGCGATGCCCAGCAATCGGTACTCGAACTCGGGGCGCAGTTGCGCGGCTATGCCGTGCGTGGCGGCGGGTCACTTTCCATCTCCACATCGGCGATCCGCATCGGCGGTGTGTCCGCCTCGGGGCCGCGGGAACTGCTGTTGGGCACGGATTTCATCGGACGGGGCGGCTTCGCCCAGGTGTCCCTGGACGGGGTGGACGGCCTGGTGGTGGCGCCGAACGCCTCTCTCGCGCCGGTCTTGGGCAATGTGGAGATTTTGCCGGGCGCGCGTGTGAGCCCCACCGGTACGTCGTTGGGCGAACTGGTTCGCGTGGTGGAACTGCCCGCACATCAGCGCATGGGCTTCGCGCTCACGATGGCGTCTTCGGGGACGAGCTTCGGCAACGTGCGGGTGGACAACGGCGCGGCGGTGGACGTGGGCGCGGGCGGAACGCTCAGCCTGAGCTCCGGCCGCAGGATCACTGTGGACGGGACGCTCTCCGCGCCTGGCGGCAGCATCAGCCTGTCGAATCCCCCACCCGGTAGCCAGAGTGTCTTCGAGGGTGATGTGTCCATCTGGCTGGGCGAATCAAGCCGGCTGCTCGCCCGGGGTGTATTCATGCAGGTGCCGGACGCGCGCGGGCTGGTACTTGGCAATGTGCTGCCGGGCGGCAGTGTGACCATTTCGGCGGGCCGTGGCTATCTGGTGGCGGAACAAGGGTCGCTCGTGGATGTCTCCGGCGCGCTGGCGGGCGTGGATGTGCGCAGCATGATCGGCACCACAGCCGGGTTCCTGCGCCGCGAGGTCGCCTCGGCCGCCGGCGCCATTTCGCTGTCGGCCCGCGAGGCAATCCTCTATGACGGTGCCTTCGCGGCGCGCGGCGGTGCGCCGTCCGCCGAGGGCGGACGCCTGTCGGTGGCCATCGATGCGTTGCCTCAGGCCTTCTTCCCGCAGGGGGCGCGCCGGGTGGTGGTTTCCGCCGGTGGGTTCTTCGTCCCCGCTGGGCTGGATCCCGGCGAGGCTGTGGAAACCAACCCGTTTGCGCCCAATGCGCCCCTCAATGGTCGCGCCTTCCTGGCGGTAGACCGGGTGGCCGCGGCCGGTTTCGATAGCGTATCGCTGCGGGCCTCCGGTGCGATCGAGTTCCACGGCGACGTGGCGATGGCGTTGCGCCGTAATCTTTCGATGGACGCCCCGAGCCTCGTGGGTTACGGCGGTATGGTGTCCCTGAGCGCGGCAGCCGTTTCGTTGGGTAACGCCGCTGCCACCCGCCAGACGGCGCCCGCGCCCGTCCCGGGGGGCGGTACGCTGGAGGTGTCGGGGCGGCTGGTGGACGTGGTCGGGCAATCGTCCGTGTCCGGATTCAGCAGGGTGCGTCTGCGCAGCGCGGGCGACCTTCGCCTGCGCGGCGTTGTGTTCGATACCGATCCCCAGCCGAACAGTCAGAGTTACGTGCTTGCCGGTGCCCTCGAAACCGCGGGTGACCTATTCATGGAGGCGGCGCAGGTCTACCCCACGACCCTCAGCCGTTTCCGGCTCTCCGCCACCGGCGCCGAGGCCACCGTTTCCATATCACGCGGCGCGCAGGGTGGCGTGGCGGGTCCGCTGCTTTCGGCGGGCGGCAGGCTTACGGTGAGCGCCGCCAAGATCGTCCAGGGCGGTGTCTTGGCCGCGCCCTTCGGGGAGATCGTGCTCGATGCCGGCAATCGCATCGAAGTGCTGCCCGGCAGCATCACGAGCGTTTCGGGTGCCTCGCGCGAGATTCCCCTCGGCACCACCGAGTTGTCAGGACGCGATTTCGTGTATCCCCTGGGCAGCGGGTACGGCAACCTTGTGCTCAAGGCGCCGCCCGAGAAGCGCATCGTTCTGGCTGCGAAGGACGTGGACGCGGCTGGAACGGTCGATCTGTCCGGCGGCGGCGACCTGTTTGCCTACGAATTTGTCCCTGGTCCCGGCGGTTCCCGAGATGTGCTGCAAGGCGATTCGGCGGCGCCGGCTTTCGCGATCCTGCCCGGGGTGCGCTCGGGGTTCGGTCCTTTCGATCACCACTATTCGCAGGGCTTTACCGACCTGGAACCCGGCCGTCAGGTCGCCTTGTCGGGTGTGGATGGCCTGCAGGACGGCGTGTACACGCTGCTGCCGGCGCGCTACGCGTTGTTGCCAGGCGCCTACCTGGTGAAGCCACGCGCGGGGACAACAGACTTCCTGTCCGCGGACGCTGTGCGCCTCGCGGATGGCGCGCAGGTGGTCGAGGGGTTCCACGCCAGCATCGCTGCGGACGGTTCCTCGCTGCGCGCGGCGCGCAGCGAGGCCTTCGAAGTGGCGTCGAGCGCCGTGGTGCGCAACCGCGCCGAGTACTCGACCACACTTGCCAGCCGGTTCTTTTCGGGCGCCGCGGGCGCGCAGTTGCCGGGGGATGCTGGCAGGCTTTCCATTTCGGTGACCGAGAACCTGCGCCTCGCCGGTGTGTTTCTGTCCGATTTCGTGCCGGGCCGACGCGGTGCGGAGGTGGACCTGGTGGCGCCGCGCCTCGCCGTGGTTGCGGGCGGCGCGACGGCGCCAGCGGGTTTCGTTGGTGTTGACGCGGGCCAACTCAACCGGCTCGGTGCAGCCAGCCTGCTGCTGGGAGGAACACGCTCGAGCACCAGCGCGGGCACGGCGCTGCTCGCCGGGGGCGGGTCGCCAGGCTCGGTGGTTCGGGTGGACCTGGGCGCGGGTACGGCCCTGGAGGCGCCCGAGCTGATGCTCGCGGCCACCGGCGAGGTCGTGGTGGGCGCCCAGTCGCGGCTTGGCACCCGGTCAGGGCCGGGCGTGAGCGACTCGCCGCTGCTGTTGCAGGGCGACGGCGCCCTGTTGCGCGCGGCAACAGGGCCGGGGCGTGCGGTGGTGCGCGACGCCGTGCAGCGCGTGGCGGGCACCATCACGGTGGAAGCGGGCGCCAGCGTGACCGGGCAGGGATCGCTTTTGCTCGACGCCACCCTGGACACCCGGGTGCTGAGCGGCACTACGCTGGCCGCGCCGGAGGTGGCGCTGTCGGCGGGGCAGGTGAGCGTTGGAGAGGCTCCCCCCGGCACCACCGGCCTGGTGCTGACCGAGCAACTGCTCGCCGGCATCGCCGCGGCCCGGTCCCTGTCCTTGCGCAGCTACGGCGACTTCGGCCTGTTCGGTGCCGCCCGGCTGGGAGGCATGACGGATGCAGGCGTGCCTCTCCTCGACAGCCTCGTGATGGAGGCGGCGCGCATCGTGGGTCACGGCACGGAGGTAAAACAGGCCAGCGCGGGCACCCTCGTGCTGCGCGGGCTCGGCGCCTCCCAGGCGGACGCGCTGCGCGGCACCGCGACGTTGTCGCTCCTGGCCGGCACGGCCGCCCGGCCTGGCCGGGTGGCGTTCGAGGCGGGAGACCTCGCCCTGCACGGTTTCGAATCCGTGCTGGTGGGTGGCGCGCAGGAGATCGTGTTTTCGGGCGCAGGGCTCATCCGCACCGGGGCCGACGTGACCCTGGATGCGGGGAGGATCACCGCAGCCCCGCGCGCCGACCACGGCATCGTTACCACGGGGCGCATGCAGACGCTTGCCAGCGCGGCTGAGCCGTCCCAGACCGTGGCGCCGTCGGCGGCGCTGCTGCGGCTGACGGCTTCCGAAGTCTTCCACCAGGGACGGATTGCGGTGCCGTCGGGCGAGGTGGCGCTCGAGGCCACTGCCTCCGGTGGCAACGGCGTACGCCTGGCTGCGGGTTCGCGCATCGACGCGAGCGGGCGCGTGACCCGTTTCGCCGATGGCGTGGAGCGCGGCACCGCGGGAGGTACCGTGCGGGTGCGCTCCGCGGGTGATATCCAGATCGCTGCAGGTGCTTCCGTCGACGTTTCGGCCGGCCGGGCGGGCACTGATGCAGGGTTGCTTGACCTGCGGGCCGCCGGGGCGGTTGGTACTGGAGGCACGCTGCTGGCGCGCAGTTTCGCTCCTGGTGACCGGGGCGGGCGGTTACAGGTGGACGCTGGCAGCCTGCCGGACTTCGCCGCCCTGGCTGCCGCCGCCGGGGCGGGCGGGTTCACGGGCGCGCAGTCCTTCCGCGTGCGCACTGGCGACCTGGAGGTGGGCACGGGCGTCAACATCAAGGCCTCGGAAGTCAGCATCGCGGTGGATAACGGTGCGCTGTCGTTGCTCGGGGACATCGATGCGTCCGGTGCGAACGGCGGCCGGGTCGAGCTGTGGTCCCGGCTCAACCTTTCGATGGGCGGGCAATCGGCGATCAGCGCCGCCGCCACCACCGCCGCCGGGCGCGGCGGCCGGGTCGTGGCCGGCACCGCCGCCGGCAGCCTGAGCTTCGCGCCGGGGGCCCTGATTGACGTGAACGGCGCGGCAGACCAGGGCGGGCGGGAAGTGTTATTGCGCGCGCCGCGGGCAGGCGCCGACGTGGCCATCGCACAGTTCAGCGCCACGGTGCAGGGGGCGGCATCGGTAGTGGCGGAGGGCGTACGCACCTACACCTTCAGCAGCATCGGCACCACCCAGTTCACCACCATCGACGCGGACAACACGTCCTTCATGGCGGGCGCCTCCGCCATTACCGCCCGGCTACCCGGCCTGACCGCGGTCCGCCCGGGCGTGGAGATCCACTCTACGGGAAATCTGACCCTGTCCGCCGACTGGAATCTCGCCATGCGCAGGCCGGGTGGCGAGCCGGGTGTGCTGACCTTGCGGGCCGGCGGCGATCTGCTGCTCAACGGTTCTCTCAACGACGGCTTTGCTCAGGTGCAGCCTGCGACGGGCGCCATTCCTGTCAACAGCGCCATTCCCCTTGCCGGGCCATCCTGGTCCTACCGGCTCGTGGCCGGCGCCGACGCGGACGCCGCCAACCCCCTTGTGACCCGGGACGCGGCTTTGCTGTCCAGCGGCGACGTGGTGCTGGGGGCTGGCCGCGTGATCCGCACTGGCACCGGGTCCATTGACGTGGCCGCAGGGCGCGATCTCCGGCTGGAGAGCGCTCGTTCGGCCTTCTACACCGCCGGCCAGCCGGGCCCGGCCGTGCCCGGATTCGTCGCCCCTTCACTCAGCGGCGTTCCCGCGCCCGCCTACAACCAGGGCGGCGGCGACGTGCGCCTTCGGGCGGGACGCGATGCCATCGGTACCGCCAGCGACCAGCTCGTCACGGAGTGGCTTTACCGGGAGGTGCGCAGGACCCCCGGTAGCACGCCCGCCTTCGAGAATCGCCAGGCGAGCTGGTGGGTACGGTTCGATACCTTCCAGCAGGGTGTCGGCGCCCTTGGCGGCGGCAATGTGGTGATCGATGCGCGGCGGGATGTGGTCAACCTGGGGGCGGTGGTGCCCACCAACGGCCGCATCGGCGGCAATCTCGACGAGGTACAGGGACCCTCGGCGGTGCGCGAGCAGGGGGGCGGTGATCTGGTGGTGCGCGCCGGGCGGCATGTGCGTGGTGGCGTGTACCACGTGCAGTCGGGTTCCGGGCTCGTGGAGGCGGGCGGAGATATTGGCGCCGGCCGTCAGCTTCTCGGTACCGATCTCAATACCCTCGTGGCCATGGGTAACGCGCAGGTGACGTTGCGTGCCGGCGGCGACGTCACGCTCGAATCGGCATTCAATCCCACAGCCACCCGGCAGGTGACTGGCAACGTGGGAATAACGGCGAGGACGTCCCATTTCTTCACCTACGCCCCCGAATCGGCGGTGCGCGTCGAGTCCGTTGCTGGAAATGCACGTCTGGCCAATAACAGCGATCTGCTGCGTGAACTGCCCAACTCGCCACTGGCGGCCCGACCGGAGGAGGCTGCCACCAGCGTGATCTACCCCGGCTCGGCCTTTGTGCTGTCGCACCGCGGCGATGTGGTGGTGGAGCGCCGCTTCACGCTCTTCCCGTCAGCCACGGGGCAGCTCGAATTACTGGCTGCCGGCTCGGTGGATGTCCGCGGCTCCATCAGCATGTCGGATGTGGCGCCTGGCGCCCTGGCGGTGCCCTGGAAACCCGACTTGCTGTTCTCGGAGCGCATCCAGCCGCTGCTGGTCAACGCGGCGGAACAGGGGCCCCTGTTTCACGACGAGTCCACCCTGCATGCAGCCGACTCGCAGCCAGTCCTTATCGCGGCCCGCGATGGAGACATCCGCGGCCCCGCCGACGCGACCGGCGTATCGCCCTTTTCGATCCTGCCGAAGGCGGCGCGGTTCACGGCGGGCCGTGACATTCGCGATACCTGGGTCATCGGCCAGAACGTCCGCGCCACGGACGTGACGCTGTTCCGGGCAGGGCGCGACATCGCCTTCACGACCCTGCGTACCGCGCTTGGCGAGCAGCGCAGCAATGGCGGCGGGATCGTGCTTGGCGGGCCCGGTGACCTGGTGCTGGAGGCTGGTCGCAACGTGGATCTCGGCAATTCGGCTGGTCTGGTCACGCGCGGTAACCTCAACAACCCTTTCCTGCCCGAGTCCGGAGCCGCCATCCGTGTCGCCACCGGCGCCGGGCGCGCCGGGGATGGCGCATTCATCGCCAGATACCTGGAGGGGCAGGATGCCGATGCCGTTGCCTACCGCGCCGAGCTGCTCTCCTACATGCGCGGCCGCGGCACGAGCGGCGTAGCGGACGAGGCGGGCGCCGTGGCGGCCTTCAAGGCGCTGGATTCCTCTCAGCGCGTCGAGTTCGTCAACCGGGTGCTGTTCGACCAGATAAAGCGGGCAGGTCGGGATTTTTCGGCTGGCCTGGACGAGTCCTATGCGCGGGGTTACGGCGCGTTGCTGGCTCTCTACCCGGTGGTCGACGAGAACGGCGTCGCGCTACCGGCACAGCGCATCATCGATCTCTTGGGGCCGGCGCTCGCCTCGCTGCGCGCGTCAAGGTCGGCACTGGGTCCGCTCCCGGCTGTGGTGGACGTGGCGAGGGCGGCGGAAACGCTGGTCTCCGGGGGGCGTACCACCCTGGAGGCGTTACGTGACCTGTGGTTCGCGCGCTACTCGGGCGATGTGAATCTGTTTTTCAGCCAAGTCAAGACCGAGCAGGGTGGTGATATCGAGCTGCGCGTTCCGGGCGGTCTTGTGAACGCGGGGCTCGCCAACCCCGGCGCGATAGGCAAGTCGGCGTCTGATCTTGGCATCGTGACGGTCCGTGGCGGCACCGTTCGCGGTTCGGTATTGACGGACTTCCAGGTGAACCAGTCGCGCGTCTTTACGTTGCAGGGAGGCGATATCCTGCTCTGGGCCTCGCTGGGCAACATCGACGCTGGCCGGGGCGCCAAGACGGCGACGGCGACGCCGCCGCCCCAGGTGGTGTTCAGGGGGGACCGGTTCGTGCTCGATACATCCCGATCGGTGGAAGGCTCCGGCATCGGCGTACTGCTGTCGCGCGACGGGATCGAGCCCGGTGACGTGGATCTTCTAGCTCCGGCGGGGATCGTGGATGCGGGCGATGCCGGGATCCGGTCCGCTGGCATCCTGAACGTGGCGGCGTTGGCCTTCAATAATTCCGCAAACGCCCAGGCTGCCGGGGGGACCCTGGGAATCGCCACCACCACGACCTCAAGCCTGGGCGGGCTGTCTGGCACGAGCGCTGGCGTGACGGACGCGGCGCGCTCGGTGCAGCAGGCCACCGAGAGAATCTCCGAGCGCTCGGCGCCCGTGGAACGCGCGCGGCAGCCCTCATTCCTCAGCCTGGAAGTGCTTGGGTTGGGCGATGACAACGAGCGGCGCAGGTAGGCGAAACGCGCATGCCCTGGCGGTACGGGTTTGATCCGAAAGAATCCCTTCCTTGTCATGGCGAATTAACGATTCTGAAACGCGCGCTCCCGACAATACGTACTGACTCGTACGTTTTCACCACAGGACCATGACGTTGATACTGCGCGCAGCGGCAACCCTCGCGTTGTTGTTCCCACTTACGACCTACGCGTGGTGGAATCCCGACTGGGCGGGCCGCAAGAAAATCACCCTCGATACGGCGGCCGCCGGTATCCAGCAGGCAGTCAGCAACGTGCCTGTGCTGGTACGCCTTCACACCGGCAATTTCCCCTTTGCCGAAGCCGACATGGACGGCAAGGACCTGCGGTTCGTGGCTGGAGACGACAAGACGCCGCTGCGGTTCCATGTGGAGCGGTTCGACAGCGCGAACGAGCTTGCGTTGATCTGGGTTCAGGTGCCCAAGCTCGATGCCGCCTCCAAAGACAATGCCATCTGGCTGTACTACGGTAACGAAAAGGCGCCGCCTGCCGCGGATCCGAAGGGCAGCTACGATGCAGCCCAGACGCTCGTGCTCCATTTCAATGAGGCGAATGCCGCGTTTGCAGACGTCACTCAATATGGCCACACACCCGTAGCCAGCGGTGTGTCGACCGGGAGCGCCGGTGTGGCGGACGGCGCCGGGGTCTTTGGCGAGGGTGCTCGCTTGGCGTGGTCCGGCACTCCCGCTCTCAAGATTGGTGCTTCCGGCTTTACCTGGAGCGCCTGGATCAAGCCCGCAGACGCAGCCCAGGCGGCGGTTCTGTTTTCGCAGTCCGAGGGAAACGCGTCGGTGCAGGTGGTCTACGAGCAGGGCAAGCTCATGGCCCGCGCTTTCGGCGTCGAAACCGCCAAGGCGGATGTGGCGCCTGGCGTCTGGAAGCACGTTGCCGTCACGCTGTCCGACCGGCTCGTTCTCTACGTGGACGGCAGGGAGGCCGCCAGCGCGGCAGTGAAGGCGGCAGAGGTCGGCGGCGGGGTGACGGTGGGGGCCGGGTTCAAAGGCGAGATGGACGAACTGCAGCTCTCCAGCACCAGCCGGTCCGGGTCATGGCTGCTTGCCCAGGTGGCTTCCCAGTCCGACAGCGGTGCTCTGGTACGCGTGGGCGAGGCCGAGAGTGACGGTGCAGAGGGTGCTTCCTATTTCGCCATCCTTCTCAGCGCCGTGACGCTGGACGGCTGGGTGGTGATCGGCATCCTCATGGTGATGATGGTGGTGAGCTTCTGGGTGATGTTGTCCAAGGGCGCTTTCCTCGCCCGCACCGACGGCGCCAACAAGAAGTTCCAGGAGGAGTTCGAGCGCATGAGCGGGTTGGAGGTAACACGCAACGATCCTGCCCAGAGGGTCAAGGGCGGGCTGGGCGCCTCATCTCTCTACCGCTTGTTTTGCATTGGCGCCGCCCAACTGCGGCAGCGTGTGGACCAGGGCCAAGCCACCCTCAACCCGCAGGCCATCGATGCCATACGCGCTAGCCTCGACGCCGGCATCGTGCGAGAAAACGCGCGCCTCAACAGCCAGATGGTGTTGCTCACCATCGCTATTTCCGGCGGCCCGTTCCTGGGTCTGCTCGGCACGGTGGTGGGCGTGATGATCACCTTCGCCGCCATCGCCGCGGTGGGGGATGTGAATGTGAACTCCATCGCGCCGGGTATTGCTGCCGCGCTGGTGGCCACGGTGGCGGGCCTTGGCGTGGCAATACCGGCGCTGTTCGGCTACAACTACCTCGCCAGCCGGGTGAAGAACATCTCGGCAGACCAGCAGGTGTTCGCCGACGAACTCATCGCCAAGATCGCCGAGTCGTACGCCTGAGGACCCGACACCGTGTCCGCCAAGGTCCAGGACGGCAACGAGCCGTACGACGAGATCAATGTCACCCCGATGCTCGACCTGGCGTACGTGCTGCTGGTGATCTTCATCATCATGACCACGGCTTCGGTGCAGGGCATCAAGGTAAACCTGCCCAAGGCCAGCAACACGCCCTCGCTGGCCAAACCCACCACCAAGGCCGTCACCATCCGCGAGGATGGCCAGATCTTCCTCGACACCTACCCCGTTACCCTGCCTGAACTCGAGCAGCGGCTGGCGCAGTTCAAGGCGGTGACGCCGGATTTCCCGGTGGTGATCAAGGGTGATGCCCGGGTGCAGTACGAAAAGGTCATCGAGGTGCTCGACCTGTGCGGGCGGCTGGACATTACGCAACTGGGCCTCGTCACGGCCCGCCTGGTGAAGTAGTGGCAGCCGGGAGTCTGCGCTGGCTTCGTTTTGCTCTGGCTGCCCTTGCTCTTCTGCTGGTGGTGGTCTTGGTAGGGTTTGCCCTCAAGGGCATGCTCTCGGGCGGCAAAACCAAGAAGCCCAGCGTACAGACCATCGCGGTGCTGCGACCGCCGCCGCCCCCGCCGCCACCCAAGCCCGAGGAAAAGCCTCCCGAGCCGGAGATGAAGAAGGAGGAGGTGAAGCTTCCCGACCCCGATCCCAAACCCCAAGAAGCACAAAACGACCAGCCCCCTCCCGGGCCGGACCTGGGTGTGGATGCCGATGGAAGCGGCGCGGGTGATGGTTTCGGGCTGGTGGGCAAGAAAGGGGGGCAGGACATCACGACCATCGGTCAGGGTGGCGGCGGCATTGACCGCACTCAGTTCGCCTTCTTCACCAACATGGTTACCGCACACCTCCAGGACGAGTTGTCCAAGAACGGGAAGCTCCGCACGGCCGACTACAAGGTGGTGCTGCGGGTTTGGTTTGGCAGAGACGGGCGCGTGGAGCGCACCGAACTGGCGGGCAGTTCCGGCAATGGTGATGTCGACCAGCAGATCCGCGCCACGCTGGCGGAGGCGGCCCCACTGCGCCAGCCCCCCCCTCAAGACATGCCGCAGCCGGTGAAGCTGCGGCTCACCTCGCGCGGCGCGGGATGAAGGCTGAAGCTTTGTTTTTCCCCGATGCTCGGGCCGACCCTCGCAAGACGACATGATGAGACTTGGCATCCCTTTTCTGGCGGCAACCATGCTGCTTGACTGCGCTGTAGTTGCGCAGGCCGCGCCCGCGCCCGGCGATGTGCCAGCGAAAAAGAAGGCGGCGCCCACGCCTGCCGGCAAGCCGGTGGCTGGCGGCGCAGGTCCCTCTTCAGCCCGCGATGCGGGCCCGGTGCCGGTGCGGCCGCGTGCAGTGGTTCCCGCCCCTTCGCCCGCCCCCGCGGGCACGCTTGCCCGCCAGCAGGAGCAGATCGCCCGCGATCGTGCCGAACTGGAGCAGATGCGTGCCACCACCCTGGGGCTGATCCGCGCGCTTGTGCAGGACGGCGTGCTGTCCAAGGAACGTGCCGCTGCCATGCTCCCGCTCTCAGATCGAGATCAACTTGCTGATGTGGAGGTCAGGCCACGCGCGCCCGCGGCGTCGGAACCAGCGGTGGAATCCAAGACTGATGAGGCACTCGCCGACGCGACGCCACGGAGGCGCCGAGGCCAGACTGTGCGCGTACCTTACGTGCCGGAGACCGTGAAGGCAGAGATCAAGGAGAGCCTCAAGCAGGAAGTCCTCGCCCAAGCAAAGGCCGAGCGCTGGGCTGAGCCCAGCACGCTGCCTGAATGGCTGGATCGCATCGTTTGGGAAGGCGACATGCGGCTGCGATACCAGGGTGAGTACTACCAGAAGGATAATGTGCCGGCACTGGTCTACAACGCTTTCACCGGCAGCAACCTGACCAACACGCAGCAGGACGTGGACCTGTGGCGCATCCGTGTGCGACTTGGCATGCTCGCCAAGATCACCGAAACGCTTGGGGCAGGATTCCGGCTGGCCACGGGAAACTTGAACAATCCCGTGTCAACCAACGCCAACCTCGGCAACAATTTTTCGGCCCAGCAACTGATCCTGGACCGTGCCTACCTCAAGTGGGATCCCAGTGAGCGCTGGAGCCTGTCCGCCGGCCGGATGCCCAATCCGTGGTTCTGGCCCACCGACCTGGTGTGGGACGAGGATCTCAACTTCGACGGTCTGGCGGGATCCTTCAAGCCGCGACTGTCGGCCTCCACCACCGGGTTCCTCACCGCCGGGGCCTTTCCGCTGTTCCAGTCCTCCCCCACGCCCAGCGCGCCCACTCCGAGCGACAAGTGGCTGTTCGGCGTGCAGGGCGGCGCGGAGTGGAAACCCGACAGCACCCTGCGCGCCCGCGGCGCCGCGGCGCTGTTCGAATTCCAGAACGTCTCGGGCCTGCGCAACACCGTGCTTCAGCCCAACGCCAACGACTGGACCGCGCCGGGCTTCCGGCAGAAGGGCAATACCCTGTTCGATATCAACGACGGTACCGGCAGCGCGGCGTTGTTCGCTCTCGCTCCGCGGTACCGGGTGCTCAACCTGGGTGGAGAACTGGATGTCGGCCGCTTCGACCCGCTGTTCGTCAAGATCGCCGCGGACTGGGCCAAGAACATCGGCTTCGACCGCAACGAAATCCGCGCGCGCACCGGCCTGGACGTGGAACCACGCACGACGGCCTATCAGGCGCGCCTGACAGTGGGTGCGGACGCCATCCGGAAATTGCACGACTGGCAGTTCTTTGTCGGCTACCGCTACGTGGAGCGGGACGCGGTGCTGGATGCTTTCACGGACTCCGATTTCTACCTGGGCGGTACCGACACCAAGGGGTATTTCGTCGGTGGCTTCTATGGCCTGGATCGCAATGCTTTCCTGCGCCTGCGCTACTTGAGCGGTAACGAAATCCACGGCCCGGCGCTGGGTAAAGGCACAAGCGCGAAGCTGCCGCTTGCCATTGACGTGCTGCAGGCTGACTTCAACGTACGGTTCTGAGTCATGCGCTCCCGCCGAGCCGCCGCCACCCTGTTGTTCGCGCTTACCTGCGCACCGCTCCTTGCCCAGCAGCAGCCTGCCGACCGGCAGGCTGCGCGCGACCGGGAGCTGCTGCGCCGCGCTCAGGCCGCCCAGAAGCAGGCCGAAGAGGCCCGTACTTTTGTGGAGGCCGAGAAGGGCAGGCTTGCCGAGCAGTTGCAGAACGCGGAGTCGACGGCGTCGAAGACGGCTGGTGCCCTATCCCGGGAGAGAAAGCGCGCTGATGATCTGCAGCGTGGTCTGGACGAGGCGGCCGGCGCGCGCGACTTGCTCAGGAAGGAGCGCGACGGCCTGTCCGCCCGCCTCGCCAGCATCGAGGAGCAGCTCCGTGATGCCTCGGCGGAGTTGTCCCGCATCCGGCGGGCGCTTGCCGAGCGCGACGGGGAACTCGCCGAGGCGAAGGCGTTCTCAGGCCGCGAAAACGCAGCCCGTACCGATGCAGAGCAGAAGAACGTGAAGCTCTACGTGCTCTCCCGGGAGCTAATCGAGCGCTACCGCTCGCAAGGTTTTTGGGATGCCGTGCGGCGCAAGGAACCGTTCACGGGGCTCAAACAGGTGGAGGTGGAAAACCTGTTGGAGCAGTACCGTGACCGCGCCGATGAGGCGCGCGTGATCCCCCAGACAAGACGTTGAGGCGTCGCCGTGGCCACGCCCGCCAGCAGGCAAATTCCGCGGCGGCCGCCTCCGTGGCGGTGCCCCGTACCCTGAGGCGCGCGTGCTGAGATCGATCCACGTCCATGCCGCCTTCCCCCGCGCGGTGCCGTTTGCGCTGTTCATCGGATTTCTCGTGCTCAGAGGGGAAGTTTCCGGGTTCGACACTCGGTGGCTCTACCCGGTGCAGGTTAGCGTCGTGGCACTGGCGCTGGTTGTGTTCTGGCCTCGCTATGACGAGCTTCGTTGCGCCCCGCCAGCCCGGCTAGGTTCGTGGCTTCTGGCTGTGGGGGTCGGGACGGCTGTATTCGTCGCCTGGATCAACCTTTACCGGGGCTGGGCCGTGGTGGGTGACCCCGGGCCAGGGTTCGATCCGCGTGACGATGGGCAGATCAACGTTTTCCTGTTGGCGTCCCGGCTGTCGGGCGCAGCCCTCGTGGTGCCGGTCATGGAGGAACTGTTCTGGCGCTCCCTGGTGATGCGCTGGATCGACCGGCAGGCTTTCCTGGCGGTGGACCCGCGCGCTGTGTCGGCTCGTGCGGTACTCGTGAACTCGGCGGTATTCGCCGTAGAGCACCACCAGTGGTTCGCCGGCTTCCTCGCCGGTGTGGGCTACGCGTGGGTTTATCGAGCGACCGGCAACCTTTGGATGCCCGTGCTGGCCCACGCGGTGACCAACGGCCTGCTGGGCGCATGGGTTACATTGACGCGGTCATGGCACTTCTGGTGAGGCACTTCGCAAGGGTGATGCGACATGCCGCCGCGGCGGTTCTGCTCGCCACCGCTTGTCCCGGGCATGCGCTCGAGGGGGATCGCATACGTCCGTCGGTAGGCGTGGTGACGAACTACAATTCCAACCTGTTCTACCTGGACGATCGTATTCCTTCGGCTGCCATACCTTTCCTGAAGAACGGCCAGAAGAGCGACTGGAGCAGAGGTCTGCGGGTGGGTCTCGACGCCGATCTCACGGCCAGCCGCCAGACCTTCGTGTTGCGATCCAGCGTTAGCCAGAACAATTTTTCCACCTACAGCACCCTGGACAACACCGCGTACGATGTGCGCGGCACCTGGAATTGGGTGGCTGGCACCCGGTGGGATGGCGACGCGGCCGCGACATTCAGCGAGTCCCTCGGCAGTTTCATCGACACCCGCGGCAGCCAAAAGAACATTCGAAAGGTGAACACCTACTCGGCGAGCGCCATGTATCGCGTGCTCTACGACTGGAAGCTGCGCGCGGCCCTGGGCTACTACGAGTTGCAGAACAGCGACCCCTTGTTCCTGAGTGCCAACCGCCGGGAGATCTCCTACGAGTTGGGCTCTCGTTACTACAGCAAGGACGAGGATAACTTCGTGGGGCTCAATTTCCGCGCCATCGACGGCGTCTTTCCCAACCGTCAGCAGCTACTCGTGTCCGCGGCGAACGACACGTTCCGCCAGTTCACCGCCGAAGGGGTCGTGAATTGGCGGTACAGCCAGCTCACGTCTCTGGAAGGCGCCATCGGCTGGACCAACCGGCTTCACGACCAGATCTCGATTCGTAATTTCTCGGGTCTCACCGGCCGGTTGGTGTGGAATTACGGCCTCACGGGCGCCACCTCCATGAACACGACCGTGTTCCGTGAAATATCGACGCCCGAGACGGTGGGGGCGAATTACGCCCTCACTCAGGGTGTACGGGCAGGGCCGGTGTGGCGCTACAGCGAAAAACTCAGCTTCCAGGGCACTGCCGGTTTCAGCAACCGGAGATTCCTCGGTGATCCGCTGACCGCGAACACGGGCACCATACGTGTGGACGACCTCTGGACGGCTTCTGGGTCCGTGCTGTGGACGCCAAGCCGTCGCACCCAGGTCGATGCAACCGTCTCCTACGACAAACGCACGTCTAATGCAGTATTGTTTGATTTCACGGGGGTCAGTGTCTTCCTCGCCGCGCGGTACAACTTCTGAGCGAGGAGGACTTGGCTTCCGCGATCAACCGGGGAGAGGATCGCCAGACGCAGGACCGTCGGCCGCGCCGGCCGGGTCTGCCCATTGCCCCGCCCGGTACGCTACCCGCGCCAGCCTCGGCGTAGGGGCGCGGAATTCGTGCAGCGAGTCGATGAAATCAGCCCAGTTGAGCGTTTGCTCGCCGTCTGCCTCGGCGGCACCTTTCGTCTCGTGCCGTACGGTAATCTCGCGGGACTTGTCCGACATTTTGTGTGGGTCAGCGTCGAGGGAGCGGGACGGCCCTGCGGCCGTCCAGGTGACAGGCCATCAGTTCAAGCGCGCGCCGCAACCGTAGGGCAGCCTCGCCGTCCAGGTCGCGCCCCACGTCCGAGAGAATGGCTTGGATGCGCCGTAGGTTTGCCTTGCCGAGCCGGTAGAGTTGCAGCATCCGGTCTTCGTCCGTTGGAGCTAGGTCCGCCACAAATAACATGCCACGTTTTTTCAGCAGTCGCGTCAGCGCGGTGCCCAGCCGGGGCCACAGTTCGGCTACCGGTGTCTCCAGCCCGACCCTGAGCGTGATGTCTTCGCGGGCTACCCGGCCCAGACGCCATTTTTCGTATTCCGTGAGGGGCACCAGGGAAAGGCCGTTGGCCTCGAGGCGGTCGAGAATATTACTGATGCCATGGCGCCCGATGCTGCGCCAGAGTTCCTCCACGGAGCAGCGCTGCAGTACCTCAAGGCGCAGGATACCGACCCGGTACAAGCGGCTGATGGTAGTCTGCTCCAGGCCAAGTACCGAGACGGGAGTATCTGCGTCGATGCTGTGACAAGGCTGAGGGTGCAGCCGCATTTCTTCGTTGTGAAGGTACAAGGCGTCGCGCTCGGCCACCGTGCCCCAGGCCCCGCGCCGAACGGTGGAACCCTGCCCCGGCTGGCGCAAGGGCGTTCGTGCGACCGGCGCGTTGGCGAGTTTGGGACTCATGGGGTAAAACGCATGACAAAATTCTGAAGATTGTGAACGTGCCGAGTTGCCCCTTTATGACAGCAAACGCAATGAGCCATGAGCGCTCTGGATCATCCAACTCCCATACCGGTGCGTACCATGGCGTCTAAGTGTCGGATTGGCGTGGACCTTGGCGGCACCAAGATCGAGGTCATTGCCCTGGGCGCATCCGGCGCCGTACTGGCACGCCAACGTACCGATTCGCCGCGAGGCTCATACGAAAACACCTTGAGAAGCATCACGGAGGCGGTCCGTTGGGCGGAGAACGAGGCAGGTACGCTGGGAACCGTGGGTGTGGGTACGCCTGGTTCGGTCAGCCCCTTCACGGGTGAGCTCAGGAACGCGAATTCCACATGGCTCAACGGGAGACCGCTGCGACAGGATCTGGAACGCCGCCTGGATCGTCCAGTGCGTATTGCCAACGACGCCAATTGCTTTGCACTTTCCGAGGCCGTCGATGGCGCTGGAAAAGGCGCCAATGTGGTGTTCGGCGTCATCGTTGGCACGGGGACCGGGGCGGGGATCGTGGTGAACGGACGCGTTCTAGAGGGCGCCAATGGAATCGCCGGGGAGTGGGGCCACAATCCTCTGCCGTGGCCGTTGCCGGAAGAGTGGCCGGGGCCGGCCTGCTACTGCGGGCGCCGCGGTTGCATCGAGACTTTCTTGTCCGGGCCAGGTATGTCAGCGGATCATCTTGCCGCCACCGGAGAGATGCTGGATGCGCGCGTAATCGGACGGCGTGCTGCCTCGGGCGAACCAGCCTGTGCCGCCACGCTCGATCGCTACACCGATCGCATGGCGCGGGCCCTGGCCCATGTAATCAATGTTCTCGATCCGGATGTAATCGTGCTGGGCGGTGGTGTGTCGCGGGTGACGTCGTTGAGGGATTCCGTGGTGGCGCGCTGGACGCGCCATGTGTTTTCGGATGGTGTGAACACCCCGCTGTTGGCCGCCGTTCATGGTGACGCTGGCGGGGTGCGCGGCGCCGCCTGGCTATGGGACTGAGCCCCGCGCCGCATCGGGCCGACAGCGCCTAACGGTTGCCCCCCCCGCAGGGAAACGATTCCCTCAGGGCACGTGCCACGGTCCGGGCAGCTGGTTGTTCCCACCTGCCCATGTTGGTCTTCATCCAGTCGCGCACCGCTTGCAGCGTGCGGCGCCCGCGCTGGCTCTCGGGTATGCAGGCGGCTTCCTCATCCAGCATGTCACGGACGCCGGCCACGTAGGCCAGGGCCATGGTGCGGTCCTTGAAATTGCCTTCCGCCCGCATGGATTCTTCCAGCCATCCATAGAGCGTCTCGCTGCGAACCATTTGGGCGTGGGCAGACCCGCAGACCCCTAGAAAAAGCAACATGGCAAACGCGAGCTTCATTTTTTCTCTCCTGACGGTTCATGACTGATGCGTTCCCGGACTCATTACCAAAAGACGCGCCGTCTTCGCGTCGATTATGACTTCCGGCTGTCGCAATGACGGGTTGTTCTGTCCGCCGCTGGATGCACCAGCCACTCAAAACTGCCTACGCGCCCACCTCGTTCCTGAAACGACCTGCCCATAACATGAGGGTACGAACTGGTTCGGGAGGCAAGATGAAACGTCGGCTAAGCGTAACACTATGGAAAGTCTGAATAACCACTGACGACAGCCTGGGATGAGCACACGACAGTGGAATCGGCGAGCCTCGCTTCCTCAATGGGTGCGAGTCGGGACTGTTTGCCCCCTTCGGCCGCCCGTTCCGGGCTCC
>Ga0209990_10000326_pt1 | contig 47038 bp, 49 predicted proteins | sample NOAtaG_6_FD_187304 | JGI IMG/M metagenome (GOLD analysis project Ga0209990, IMG submission 187304) | Freshwater lake microbial communities from Lake Erie, under a cyanobacterial bloom - NOAA_Erie_Diel5S_2200h metaG (SPAdes) (version 2) | ecosystem: Environmental > Aquatic > Freshwater > Lake ...
CATACCGTTCTTTACTATTTGCGTTGACTTACACTGCTTGCACTCTTTCCATTGTTCCATATGATGTTCCTCTAAATTGATTGGACATCATACTGTAACAACCTTTATACTATTACGTCAACTGCTTATAGGCAATGCCTATATCCTTTGCAAAACAATTATTTTACGTTCGCAATTGAATTTTCAAGCTCTTTAACAATGCTTAAAGCAAAATCTTTATTATATATTTCTGATGCGGCTTTTACGCCAGTTGGCGAGGTTACATTTACCTCGATCAATTTTTCATTTAACAAATCAATGCCCGCCAAGAAAATACCTTTTTCTTTTAAAAATGGGGCGATAGTTTGGCATATTTCAATTTCTCTAGGCGTAAGCTCAGTGGCGATGGCGCTACCTCCAGCAGCCATATTGGCACGAAAATCCCCTTGCTTAGGAAGCCTTTGGAAGGCAGCCATTATTTCACCATTTACTAAGAGAACGCGCTTGTCCCCATTATTTTCAACTTCGGACAAATATTCTTGCAAGATTATGTAGTTATAGCTCTTAAGGTAATCATCTACTTGCTGTAGCCATGAAGGATCATGCATCGAGATTTTTTTTACATCCTTCCCAGCATGTCCGTACAAAGATTTTATAACAACATTACTATATTGCTCAGCAAAATTCTTCGCTACTTGCAATTCACCAGTAATAACCATTTTCGGCAAAAACTCTTGAAAATAAACAGGAAATATTTTTTCAACCACCTCCCTTATTCCGCTTGGCTTATTCAGAATCATTACCTTATTATTTATTGTTTCAAGCAAGTATAAAGAAGTTAAATACTTCATATCGAAAGGAGGATCCTGCCGCACAAGTATCAGATCAACCTCACCTAGTTCTAAATGATATCGCGAAGTAATTTGGAAAATTTCTTCATGAGTATTGGCCTTAAAATCTAAAATACACTCACAGCCATAGGCATAAAGGCTGCCATGCTGCAAACTTAATGTGCGGGGATGATAATAAAATACTTTGTGCCCACGCCCATTCAAAATATGCGAAATTGCAAGAGTGGTATCTGCCTTAGGGTTAAGGATGCTAAAATCATCCAGTTGAATGGCTATTTTATACATTTAGCACAAAAAATTAGGTTAAATATAATTAATATTAATACAAACAAAATTGTCATTCAACCTTGCTAAGAACTAATATTTGCTATATTATTGCAAAGGGAGCGGGGAAGGTTCCATTTATGTTACTAGTTTTTAACAAAGTATAAAGCTGCAAAAGTGAAAAATATAATAAACAAACCTATTGTTTTGATTGGCATGATGGGAACTGGCAAAAGCACCATTGGCCGCAAACTAGCGCACAAATTAAATCTTAAATTTTATGATAGCGATCGCGTGATAGAAGAAAGAGAGGGTTTGAGTGTGGTAGATATATTCGATTTCCGCGGCGAGGATTATTTCCGCCAGAAAGAACAAGATGTAATTACTGAAATAATTAACTATGGGCCTGTAGTTCTCTCGACTGGCGGCAGCAGCTTCACGCATGATGATGTGCGCAACTTAATCAAAGAAAAAGCAATTTCTGTATGGCTAGCAGCCGATTTGGAGACTCTATATCCTCGTATAGCTCGCCGCAACACTCGGCCAGAACTTAATTGCGATAATAAGAAAGAAGTATTAGCTCAACTAATTGCAGAACACACACCATATTATGAACAAGCTGATATAAAAATTGATAGTAATGATGAAGCTGCGCACATTATTACTGATTTAATTATTATGAAATTAAAAGCGATAACTGGGGCATATTGATGTTTCACTTGAAGCTAGATGAAAGAGCTGTGCTGCAAATCACGGGGGAGCAAGCTGCTAGTTTCTTACAGGGTCTAATCACTAATGATATTAATAAGATTATTGCATCCAATCCTCATAAAGGATTATACGCTTTATTTCTAACACCTCAGGGGAAGATAATTAGCGATGCTTTTTTGATTTTTAAAACAGAAAATACTTTTTGGCTGGATGTGCCGAAAACACAAATAGAGAACTTAGTTAAAATACTTAACCTGTATAAGTTACGTCAAAAAGTTACTATACGCGATATTTCCACGGAAAGCTCAGTAATTGTTGCCAGTCAAAAAATCTCTTCGGAATATTTTGCTGACCCTCGCAGCACAGAATTAGGCTGGCGGGCAATCTCAAGTAATTCAATCGATGTACAAGGAACTGCAGAAGAATATCATCGCATGCGCATTGAATTACGTATCCCTGATTTTAGCATGGATTTAGAAGAAAATAAATTTTACCCCGCAGAGTTGGGCATGAATGATATAAATGCAATTGATTATGCGAAAGGTTGTTATATCGGCCAGGAGGTAACTGCGCGCACTAATTATCGTGGCACAGTGCGCAAAGCTTTATATAAAATTTCATTTCAGAAAGAAACCTATCTTAATTATGGCGAAGATGTAATTAAGGATGATAAAATATTAGGCAAAATGCTTGGTAAAGTTGGGAATAATGGCTTGTCTTTACTGCGAATAGAGTTGGCAGAGCAATATTTGCAGGATGGGCATGTTTTAATTTACAGTTAAGGCGGAACGACAAAACTAACACGAGTTCATCGTAATTTGGAAAACCCATGCTTCGGCTTTTGTCCGAGGCATGGGTTTTGCGAATTCTTAGAAAACAATTCTGCTTCCTAACAGCACAACACTACCTTTATTGCTTTTGGCTGCATTAAACTCTTTGAAGTTAAAATAACTGTATGCAGCATAAGCAGAGAAGCCATCAGCAATCTTGTATTCTAAATCTAAAACTAGATTCTGATACCTGTTATAGCCAGCATCGGTTAAATTGATGAAATCCCCATTCTGAGCTTGATTTGTCGGGATTATGTTAGTTCTAGAACCGGCGCTATTAACCAAAGCCTCAAGCCCACCAGCTTTTTTACTGCTCATGTAAGTTAAGCTACTGCTTAGCTTATCCCATGATTTTGCCAAGCCCAATGTCCAATAAGAAGTTCCTTGCTTGGTATTATCATATGATTTTTTCAAAGTTCCTGTTTTGCCCCAATCACCATACGAGCCGAACAAGCTGTAATCTTGATAAGTGAAGGCTAACGTTGCTTCATAAGCTTTAAGATCACGCAATAGTTTATCGCCAGATTTAGTTTTTTTCGCTTGGCCAATTTCGCCTGCTACCCCAGCTTTAATATTAACGTCACTTACACCAAATTTATACTGGATACCACCGCTGAAGATATTGCGCAGTGTTGCAGGGTGACCAACACGATCTTGATCAACTGGCCCGCCATTTTTATTTGCACGGCCAAGAACAGTGCCTGTACTGTCCAAATCTGGAATATAGCTAACACCAACAGTTAAATCAGTAATTGGTTGCGAGAAAAAAGTTACTTTAGGGGCATCAGCATAGTGATTTCCAGAAAGGTTAGATGGTAAATTTGGCGAAGTCAAAAAAACTCGGTGCACTATTCCCTCTACATAAGGTCTAAGCGCAGTTCTATCATTCACCCAGAAGTTAGAAAACCCATCGACACCATAACTACCGACAGAAAAATCAGTGCCTGTCATCTCAATAACACCACCAGCGCCAAGGTTATTACCCAATTCGAGACGGCCAATCTTATTATTTTGTGCATATACAAATGTCTTGTTACCTACGCTACCCTCGCCCGAAGTTGATTTTGATGTATCAGCATTTAATGATATAACACCGCCGTAAGAAAAATCATCGATTTCTTTTTTAATGTTGAAGCTAATTTTAGTGTCATTAACTACGCCGCGGGTATTGTATCTGCCTGAAGTGCTATCGTCAGGTCTTACTGTGCGAAAAGCTTCTTTTTGCCTTGTAAAACCCATCATCGAATCTACTCTACCATTTATCTTAACCTCAGGAAGGTCGCCTGCGATCGCTGGCGCTACAAAAGATGCTGAAGCTAAGAGAAAAATAAATTTCTTCATATTCGTTCCAAAACTAATAAATTAATACGCAACTAGACCATAGACAAAAAAAAATGAAAGGCAATAGAAAAAAATTAATCACTGTTTTTTATCTTCTATGAGCCAAACAATTGTTTATTAATAAACACGTACAATAGCGGAAAAGCAAAAATTGCTATCAATATTTCAGCAAAAGTTAAATGATTTAATAACCATAATTGCGCAAGGAAAGATTTTATCAGCAATGGAGCAACAATATACCCGCCAATAAAACTAGATACAAACCCTGCCCATATTTGCCAAAAAGCTTTTTTATTGATAATTGTAACGCATAGTAACGCAAGCCGCGTAAAAATCATATAATCCAAAAGAGAAATAAAAATCAAATCAGAATTGAGCAAATCTTTTATCAAACTAAGCACCATCAATATCCATATTGGTGGTATTTTATTTAAAAATATGATATACATATAGATAAAAGTTAACTCTAAATTTGGATTGATTATAACTAAATAAGGAAAATGCAATACTGGTAACGTAATGGCAAACGTACTGGTTAGTAATAAGAAGATAGAATATTTGTTTAATATATGCATTTTCATAAAAAGGACTTAGGTCTTTGGTAAGATGTGTATACCCAACAAACCTGAAGGTACTAGTTTTTATCTGCGTCTTTTTTGCTTATTTAGCACACCGTTTTCGCCCAAATATGTACAATATATGGGCTCTAACAGCGCGCCAACTAATCAAAAAATACTTTGATAAAATTCCAACAACTTCAAGTCCGTTGGGTATAGTCAAAATAAATCTTTGCTTCGCTCTTGTCAAATTCATATGCTGACATATATATATATTAAAATTAATTGGAAAAAGATAATTACATGACACAAGCACAAAACGACCGTTTTCCTTTACTACCGCTACGCGGATTGGTAGTTTACCCAGGGATGATCGTCCCTCTCTTTGTTGGGCGGCAAAGCTCTATAAGGGCATTAGAAAACGCAATTACTGTAACTGATAATAAAATATTGTTACTGGCACAGCGTGATTCGCAAAAAGACGATCCTAAAACTACGGATATGTATAAAACAGGTGTAGTTGCTACTATCTTGCAAGTTTTGAAATTGCAGGATACAACAGTTAAGGTGCTTGTTGAAGGTGGGCAACGAGTCAAGGTACAAAAGTTCCTTACTGAAAACGAATTTTTTGAAGCGCAAGTGCGCCCATTAGAAGATGATTTAAGCGGTACCACCTCTGAAATGGAAGCATTAGTTCGCGCCATAGTGAATCAGTTCGAGATTTATGCGCGCTTGAATCGCAAAATAAGCCAAGATGTTGTTTATAATATTTCGCAGATTCAAGATATTTTAAAGTTCAGCGATGCTGTTGCTGCACATTTATTTGTTAAAGTTGATACGAAACAAGAATTGCTAGAAACTGACAATGTTCAAAAGAGGTTAGAAAAATTATTAGCGGCTCTTGATATGGAAGTTGAGCTATTAAACACCCAAACTAAAATTCACAGCCGGGTACGTAATCAGCTAGAAAAACAACACAAAGATTATATCTTGAATGAACAATTAAAAGCTATTCACAAAGAGCTTGGTGAAGAAGATATAAAGGATGAACTTGCTGAGTTAACTAATAAAATTAAAAAATTAAAGCTTGCTCCGTCCTCAAAAACAAAGCTGGAGTCAGATATAAAGAAATTAAAAATGATGAACCCGATGTCTTCTGAGGCGGCAGTAATTCGCAATTATCTAGATACGGTTATTGAGCTACCATGGGGTAAAAATTCGCCTATAAATAAAGATATTTCCAAAGCGGAAAAAATACTTGAAAAAGAACATTATGGGCTAGAAAAAGTTAAGGAACGCATCATAGAACAAATAGCAGTAAATTTACGTACCGATAACCTTAAAAGCCCTGTTCTATGTTTGGTTGGCCCCCCAGGGGTTGGGAAAACTTCGTTAGCACGCTCTATAGCTAATGCTTCTGGGCGTAGCTTTGCCAAAGTTTCACTAGGTGGCCTGCGCGATGAAGCTGAAATCAAAGGGCATCGTCGCACTTATATTGGTGCTATGCCTGGTAAAATAATCAATGCACTTAAAAAAGCCAAGGTAAGTAACCCATTAATGCTCTTAGATGAAATTGATAAAATGGGGCATGATTACCGGGGCGACCCTGCATCAACCATGTTGGAAATGCTTGATCCTGAGCAAAACCGCAATTTTAATGACCATTATCTGGAAATAGACTACGATCTTTCTAAGGTTATGTTCGTAGCTACGGCCAATAATCTAGCCGGCATACCCGAACCACTGCTTGATCGGATGGAAGTAATAAGACTTTCAGGTTACACTGAAGATGAAAAATTGCATATAGCGCGTGATTATTTAATCCCCCGGCAATTCAAAGACCATGGTATTAAAACTGAAGAGTTATCATTAAGTGATGAAGCGCTGCGCGAAATAATACGACACTACACTCGCGAAGCTGGTGTACGTAATTTAGAAAGAGCAATAGCTAAGATTGTTCGCAAAGTTGTCCGCATGCTACTGGCTAATAAAGAAAAGCAAAAATATGCTATCAGCAAGTCTAACTTAAATAAATTCCTTGGCGCGCCACGCTATATTCTTGGTGAAATCGAAGAACGCGATCTAGTTGGCATAACCAACGGCTTGGCTTATACTGATTTTGGTGGCGATATACTTGCCATAGAAGTTATAACCTCTAAAGGTAAGGGCGAAATACAGATTACAGGTAAGCTGGGCGATGTAATGAAAGAATCAGTACAAGCGGCCGCAAGCTTAGTACGTTCTCGTTGTGCTGACCTTGGCATTCCATTCACTCGCATTGACACCTCCAACATACACCTCCACGTGCCAGAAGGGGCTACCCCAAAAGATGGCCCTTCAGCAGGGATTGCTATTTGCACTTCTTTGGTTTCCGCATTAACTAACATTCCTGTAAAGCATAACGTAGCAATGACTGGCGAGATAACCTTGCGCGGGAGAGTCTTAGCAATAGGTGGCCTAAAAGAAAAATTATTAGCGGCTTACCGTGCAGGGATTAAAACAGTATTAATTCCTAAGCAAAACGTTAAGGATTTGGAAGAAATACCCGCCAAGGTAACCCAAGGCTTGCAAATAATTCCTGTTGATTCTATCGACGAAGTGCTTAAAATTGCACTAGCAGCGGATATAATGCCAATTGCTTGGGATGAAAACCACCTACCCACATCTTATGCAAACAATGCTTTGAAAAGCGAAATAAAACCACATTAATTTCAGTGAAATAAATGCGAATTATTACAGAGCCCGATAACAGATTACATACACCCTCTAAATTAGTGGCTGATATTAATGATGATATCCGCGAGCTGATGCAATCCATGCTGCAAGTAATGTATAAACATGAAGGCATTGGTTTGGCTGCCGTCCAAGTTGGCGTGATGAAAAATGTTATTGTTGTAGATACCGATCAATTAGAGCACAAACCTATAGCCAAAAAAGGCAAGCTGCAGCATAACGGCAAAGCTTTATTAATGGCTAACCCACGCGTTGTTGATTTTTCTTCCGAAACAAAAAAATATGAGGAAGCTTGTTTATCATATCCTGGAATTTTCGTAGAAATAGAGCGCCCTGACCAAGTAACAGTAGAATACCTGGATTATGATGGCAAGCTGCAAAAAATTACTGCTGACGGATTGCTGTCCATTTGCTTGCAACATGAAATTGATCATACTAAAGGTAAAGTCATTACCGACTATGTATCTACTTTCAAAAAAACTATGCTGCATAAAAAAGTCAGTAAATTCATTAAAGAAAATCCTTCTTATGGCCAAGATAAGGTGATAGATGTTAATTAATAGCAATAAATTATCTTCTTTTTTGAATAACTTCCCTCCTGAAATAAAGCTTGCTTTAGTATATGGTTATGACGAGGGGCAAATAAGTATCATCTTGCAAGAACTACAAAAATCCTTAAGCCAAGGAATAACTGAAATCGAAGTTAAAAATTTCGATTATGCAGCCATCAAAACTGATATGAATCTTCTATACGAAGAAGCGGCGATCAGGTCTTTATTTTGCGCCCAGAAAATAATTATTATCGATAATTGCAAGGATAGCTTTGATATATCAATATTAGCCAAAATTGCTTCGATGAATAACAAAGTTTTTACTATATTGCGGGCGACAGAGCTTAAAAAAACTTGTAAATTAGTAAAATTCTTCGAAAAAGAAAGCTATTGCTTAGGCATACCTTGTTATAAAGAAGAGGTAGGAGCGATAGTGGATTATATAAAGAATTTCTTTCACCAACAGAATATTAAGTACGAGCAACAGGTGCCGAGCATGATTGCCAGCTTAGCTCCTGCAAATCGTCTTATTTTACGCAACGAATTAGAGAAATTATTACTATACAAACATCCAGCAACCGAAATAACTATGGATGATGTGCACGCCGTCTTTACCCCAGAAGGGGAGTTATTAATAGACGAATTATGCTTGGGTATAGGGCTCCATAAAAAGGAACTATTACAAAATTTCCTGTGCCGTATTGATGCTTTCTCGGGGGAGTTTATGCTGATAGTGCGCTCATTACAAAACTATTTCCTTAAAGCTTTAGCGGTTAAAACTTTAATTGAGCAGAAAAATAACAGTATTTCACAGGTGATCGCGGGGCTCAATCCTCCTGTTTTTTTCAAACAACGGGACGGGCTAGCAAGGGTTGTGCAATCTAACAGCGCCAAAGAATTAAAAAGCACCTTACGCGCTTTATTGCGTTTAGAAAAACAAGGGAAGCAATCCTCTATTACTCATGGTTTACTATTAGGAAAATTTTTGTTAGAGTACACCTAGGGTGATTTAATTGGATGGCATTATGGCTAACTATAATAAAAATAACATCTTTGCTAAAATAATCAGCAATGAAGCTGAGGCTAAAAAACTATATGAAGACGAGCATGTACTAGCAATAGCCGATCTATTCCCTCAGGCACCTACCCACATACTTATTATGCCTAAAGGGGAATATACTTCGGTGCATGATTTTAGCACCAATGCACCGCCAGAGGTTATTTCACATTTCTTTAAAACCATAATACAATTAGCAGAAAGATTTGACTTACATAATTCTGGTTATCGTTTAATTATGAATCATGGCGCTGATGGCATGCAAACAGTTCCTCATTTTCATGTTCATTTATTAGGCAAAAAAAATCTGGGTCCTTTGATTGTTGGGGATAACTACCATAAATGAAAAATGCCTTCACTAATTTGCGTTATTTTTTTGAATACATTGTTGTACTAATTTTCTGGTATTTTTTCCGCCTTTTTTCAATAGATACATCTTCTTATTTGGGTGGCAAACTGGCTTTATTCATCGGCTCATTACTTCCTGCGAATAAAACTGCTATGGCCAATTTAGCTAAGTGCTTCCCAACTATGGCAAAAACTGAACGCAAGCTTATAATTCGTAAGATGTGGGAAAATCTCGGCCGCATAATTGGTGAATTGCCGCACTGGCATGCCATGAGTGATAGTGAATTTACTAAGCGCGTTACGTTAGCTTTTCCTGATGCTGCACCATCTGTTCTTTCTATTTTACCAGGAAATTTTTGTTTATCAGCGCATTATGGCAATTGGGAGATTTATTGTAAGCTTTATCAAATATGCAACATCGAGGCAGATTTTGTTTACCGCCCTGCAAACAATCCCCTAGTCGACAAAATAATTAACCAACAACGTAACTTACCTAAGATAAATTTGATTAAAAAAGGTAGAAGTGGAGTGCGGCAAATTATTCGCTCTTTGCAAGAAAATCGCTGTATTGGAATGTTAATTGATCAACGAACGGATGACGGCATAACTGTGCCATTTTTGGGCTTCGCCGCAAAAACAACAGCAGCACCAGCTAATATTGCCTTAAAATATAAAAAGGATATAATCTTATCGAGGGTAGTTAGAACTAATGGCGCACGATATCGTGTTGATTTTTTTGCTCCCATTAAATTCAACCATCAGGACACTGCCGAAAAAATTATGACTAAGGTAAATAATTATCTCGAAAAATGGATAAGAGAGCACCCAGAGCAGTGGTTTTGGGTGCACAATAGGTGGGGTAAATTATGACTACTAAAATTAAAAGCGAAACGCAGGAAATGATCTCCCTGCTGTATGTACCAATTCCAGACAGAAGTAGCGCACGCAGCATCGGCCGCCATCTGATCGAGCGCCGCTTAGCTCTATGTGTAAATATAATTGGCGAGATGGAATCAATATATGAATGGCAAGGAAAGGTTGAGCATTTAGAAGAAATTTTGTTAATTATCAAAGTTAATGCTACTAAGATTGGCATTGTTAAGCAACAGGTCGAACAAATGCATCCGTACCAAGCACCATTTATTGGCGAAATACGCCTTGCTGATATTAATGATAGCTTCCTTAGCGGCATGCATTTGGTTTGCTAAGCACAAGATTTCATTTTCTTCACATATACTTGCAGGGCTAAAATAGCCGCAGGCGTAATTCCCTGTAACCTTTTAGCTTCCGCAATATTATAAGGCTTTGCCGCAATTAACTTAGCCCTTACTTCATTAGAAAGAGAGCCTACTTGATTATAATCAATATCATTAGGTAAAATTTCCTCCGCGTCTTGATTATACAACGCAATATCTCTTTCTTGGCGTTTTAAGTATGGCTTATACAGGCCATCTATCAAAACCATTTCTAGAGCGCTTTTATCAAAATTAGCCAAGTCTGGCGAAAGTTTTAATATATCTTTCATTTGCACGCCAGGAATACCAGCGATCTCTACTAAATTGCGTTTTACTCCATCTAAAGATATTTTTAACCCTGTTTTGGCCATCAATTCCTGCGGTGTAAACTCTTTTTCGCACATTTTATTAATGATATTTGTTTTTACCGTATTTATTCTGACTATCTTTTCAACCCTGTTTTTAGCTAATAACCCTATCTCTTGAGCTTTTGCGCTTAAGCGCGCTTCAGCATTATCTGCCCTTATACCAATACGAAACTCAACTCTTGACGTCATCATTCTATAAGGTTCTATCGTCCCTTGCGTGATCAAATCATCAATCATCACACCAATGTAAGATTCACTTCGCGAGTGTACATAGCTGCTATTACGCAAAATTAATGCTGCATTAATCCCTGCAATCAGCCCTTGGCCTGCCGCTTCTTCATAGCCAGTGGTGCCATTTATCTGACCTGCGAAAAACAAGTTGGCAACTTTTTTAGTCTCCAAAGTAGCCTTTAATTCGCGTGGGTCGACGTAATCATATTCAATAGCGTAGCCATAGCGGGCAATTTCTGCTTTTTCTAAGCCAACAATAGAATGGATGATTTTTTCCTGCACTGGCTCAGGTAAAGATGTTGAAATACCGTTAGGATAAAAAAGCTCACTATCCAATCCCTCTGGCTCGAGGAAAACTTGGTGCCTTTCTTTATCAGCAAACCTTGTGACTTTATCCTCTATTGAAGGGCAATAACGCGGCCCAACGCCAGTGATATTACCAGAATACATTGGCGATAGATGTAAATTATCCCTTATAATTTGGTGAGTTGTTTGGTTGGTATAAGCAATATAGCAATCAATCTGCGGAACGGTAATTTTTTCATTCATGAATGAAAAAGGTTTTGGCAAGAGGTCTCCTGGTTGTTTATCTAAAATATCAAGATTGACAGAATTAATATATATACGTGGTGGTGTACCTGTTTTTAACCGGCCAATTTGCATGCCAAGACCGCGTATTTTTCTTGCTAATTCATTAGAAGGAGGTTCATTAACCCTTCCTGCCGCTGTTTGTTTATTACCAACATGGATAACCCCACCAAGGAAAGTGCCAGTAGTTATAACCACTGAATCCGCAAGATAAACCCCAGTTTTACAAATCACACCTTTGGCTTTGCCATCTTCAATAATAATATCGATAACTTCCGCTTCTAATACTCGTAAATTAGGCTGGCTGGCAATAAGCTCTTGCATTGCCTTTTTATACAGTACGCGATCAGCTTGCGCCCTTGGCCCCCATACAGCTGGGCCTTTGCTTTGGTTAAGCATTTTAAAATGTATACCTGAAGCATCAATAGCCTGCGGCATAACCCCGCCCAGTGCATCTATTTCACGAACAATAATACCTTTAGCAACCCCGCCAATTGAAGGGTTGCAGGATAATTCACCAATATTATCATGGGACATAGTAATTAGCATAGTATCCGCACCCGCACGTGCACTAGCACATGCCGCTTCACAGCCTGCATGCCCTGCCCCAACTACAATAACCTCTGCCTGTTTTTTCATATTCATTTTAACAATTAACGCTATTTTTGCGTTATTATAATGTATAAATGTTCTTTATGCAAAATGCTTTATATGCATCTATCTGATCACAAGGGGGAACTAGTATTAGCTATAAAGCTTTCACGAAAATTCTCAAGGATGATATAAGCAGCCAAGGCATCGTCATGTTTCGCCCGCTGTTTGCGGTTCATGCCTGCATATTTTAACATATCATCAGCTATAGCTGTGCTGTGGCGTTCATTAATAAAAGCAATATTCTTACTGCTAAGCGTAGTTAACTTTTCCGCAAAATAACGTATTTTTTGGCAATATGGCGTTTCATTATTTTGCAAATCAAGCGGAAAGCCGATTATAAAAGCGGTTACTTCATATTCTATAGCCAGCTGAATTACTGATTGCAAGTCCTGGTTAAGGTTTTTTCTAAGCAAGGTTTTAAGTGGGGTAGCTGTTGTAACTTTCCTAGACCATAAAGCAGTGCCAATTTTTCTTTCCCCCATATCTAAAGCCATTATGGTAAAAGAACTGGGGAGTTTGTTTATAAATTGTGTAATGCTATCAATTACCATTGTACAATTGAGAAAAAGTTATGTAAAAATATAGGCAAGAATATAAACTATATTAACTAAAATGTCACTTACACCACAACAAGTTTCTAAAATTGCGCGTTTGGCAAGGCTGCGTTTAACCGATGAAGAAAAGACAGCAGCTCAACAAGAGTTAAATAAAATATTCGGCTGGATAGAGCAACTTAAGGAAGTTGATACCGATAATATCGAGCCTTTGTCCAGTGTGGTTGAGGTTGCCACTGTATTACGTAAAGATGTAATAAATGATGGTAACATGGTTGCAGAAGTATTGGCTAATTCGCCAGTTAACCCTCGTTTCAACCATTTTGTTGTTCCTAAGGTGGTAGAATAGTGTCAGCATGAATTCATCTCATATTTTGATAGTTGATGATGATGCCAGGATAAGGGAGCTATTAAAATGTTATCTACAAGGCCATGGTTACTTGATCTCATCAGCTGTAAGCATAGCGGAATGTGCTGAACAATTAAAACTGTTTGCTTTTGATTTGATGATTCTTGATGTAATGCTGCCTGATGGAAGTGGCATAGAATTTCTGACTGCGAATCAAATTACCATTCCTGTGATTTTGCTTACAGCAATGGGTGGGGTGGATGATCGTATCAATGGCTTGGAAAGCGGCGCGGAAGACTATATTGCTAAGCCTTTTGAACCAAAAGAGTTATTGTTGCGAATTAGCAAAATTTTGCAAAGGCAGAAAAAACATATTGACCAAGTTAGTTGGTGTTGTTTTGGTAATTTCCGCTTCAATATGCAGAATAATTCATTATTTCATGAGGGAAATTTAATTCAACTAACTACGATGGAGAGTAATATAATATCCATCCTGGCGCAAAATTTAAATAACCCAGTTAGTCGGGAGGTGATTGTGCAAAACTCGGTCGATGTAAACACTCGTACGATAGATGCGCAAATTGCCCGGGTGCGCGCAAAAATCGAAGCCGACCCTCGTAACCCAACCTGCTTACAAACGGTGCGTGGCAAAGGGTACGTCTTATGGGGAAGCATGGCTTGAACCAGCTTAGAGATTAATTAAAAAAAGGACTGGCTGATAACCAATCCTCTTTTTATCTCAACATTAACTTTTTATTAGAAGCTAACTCTTAAGCCCGCAGTTAAAGAATGAGCATGGATAACTTTTGTTTTGGTTGGGTTGTTTAATATTGCGTAGTTAAAAGATGAAGTATTGCTATCATACCTATCTTCCCTAGCAAATATAGAAAACTTTCCAAGTTTTGCAAAAGAATAACCTAAATCAAAAGAAACAGTTTCGTTTAATTTATAGTTAGCACCAACAGCAAGCTTATAAGCTAAAGTATGAACTCTTTTCTTTTGTGGGCTTAATATAGAATAGTTATTTGGGTTTACTTCACCCCGCAGACTCAATTTACCAGTTTCTACCTGGCTAACTCCAACACCAAAACCTAGATATGGAGTAAACTGGCTATTATTAGTAAAATCGTAATAAGCGTTTAACAACAAGTTTCTAGCTTTTAATTTTTGCGTAGGAGATTGAGATTTCCAAAAAACTTTACGCCCTATTCCTGTATATTCATTATACTCTAACTCAACCCGCACATTATCTGCTAAGTTATAACCTAAGCCCGCATAAATTGAGTTGCCGTTTTTTAGCTTTTGTGGCGCTAAATCTCCACTAGATAGCTTCGGCCCACCTTGGTCAATAGTACTATCTTTTTTAGTTGGCATAGCAATACCGCCACCTACTTTTACGTAAAAGCTTTTGCTTTCGCCAGCCTCTGCATTTATTGTTAAAAAACATGTCGCCAGAACTGCCGAAGCAGCTGTAAATAATTGTTTATTCATCGTCCACAAACCCTATTTCTTGTTAAATTTAAAATTGATACATTTATATGCTATAGAAAAAAAATTAAATATGTCAAGTTATCTAGTATTTTTAAAAGCAATATTTTTAGTAGCATTAACTGACATAATTAATGCGAACTCTTTAAAAAACAAGGATAGAGAAGTTGTTAAAAACTCTCTATCCCTTAATTAAAACCAGACTAAAAACCATCCCAAAAAGCATTTTCAAAATCATTATTTGTTACATCTATAGGCTGATTATTCGGGCCGATTTCGTCAAGCTTGCCAAAGTATTTCTCATAAGGCGCTTCTGCACGCTCTTCCTGCTTCGCTTCTTCCTGGAATGATTCTTGGCTTTCTTGCTCTGCAGTTGATGGCTTTTCTTCAGATGCAGCAAAATCAGCATTTAGATTAACACCAGCTATAGTTTCTGGTGTTTCTTGATCTAGCATTTTTGACACTTCTTCTGCAATGGTATCATCTGGTCTTTGAGAATCTTTTTCAGGCTCAACCTTATTTTCGTTTATCGCCCCAGGCTTAGCATCCTGTGCAAAAAGATTTTCATTCATAGAATCAGCATTAGTTGAAAAAGCTTTCCCATAAAAATACAAAACTCCACCGACCAAAGCAGTTGATGCTAGCCCCACGGCAACAACCGTAAATAGCTTGTACTTGCTAGCCGCAGCCAAGACCGCTTGCTGATGCAAAAGCTGCGCTGTTAGTTGGGCTATCTGCTGCTCTGCTTGAAATGAAGCATCTCCAGCCTCTTCATTTTGGTACACATTAAAATCTGTCATAGTTTTCCTCTCCATTTGTGGAACACGACACATTGTAGGTCATATTTTTATATAATGTCAATCAATTTTAAGTAATAACAAATTAAATTGCATTTAATTTAATGAAACCTTAACAATTAGCCATTCTTAACAAATAGCTTAAGAGCCAAGTTAAATATGATATATTTATAAACTTTAAAGGAGTAGCATAGAGGTTACTAAAAACCTCCATGCCGTTAATTACTTTTAGAAATTATCCCAATGCTCTTGCCATAACTGACTATTAACATCAAGAGGCTGATTATTCGGGCCGATTTCATCAAGCTTGCCAAAGTATTTCTCATAAGGCGCTTCTGCACGCTCTTCCTGCTTCACTTCTTCCCGGAATGATTCCTGGCTCTCCTGCTCTGCAGTTGATAGCTTTTCTTCAGATGTAAAAGTTGCTTCTTGGAAGTAAAAACTATTATTACTATCCGCAGGGCAGCTTGCATTCACAGTCCAGAAATCTTCAAAAGAATCTTGCGAGTAATTGCCGCTCTCTTCTTTAGTGAATTTAGCGCCTTTACCTAGATCATCACCCCCTGAGCTAGAAGAGCGTCCAAATGAAGTATACCAACTAAATTCAGAAGAGGAAGGATTAAGGATAGAGCTGTAAAAAGAAGCTCTTGCTGCATTTGTCGATTCTTCTACGCCACGAATAAACTCAGCAGCCTGCTGCCACCAAGCATAAATCCATTCAGAAGAGAAAGAATTTCCCATATTGGCAAAGAAATTAGGAATCGAATTGTATAATGAGGCTCTTGCTGCATTTGCCAATTCTTCCGCACTATGAACAAACTCACCAGCCTGCTGCCACCAGGTTTTTCCTGGCTCTTGTTCTCTCACGTTTTCTTCTTTAATATCTTCTTGTTTAGCTTGATCTGCCATGTTTTTCATCGCTTCCTCAGCTTTTCTAGCCTCTTCAGCTTTTCTAGCTTCCTCAGCTTTTCTAGCCTCTTCAGCTTTTCTGGCTTCCTCAGCTTTTCTAGCCTCTTCAGCTTTTCTGGCTTCCTCAGCTTTTCTAGCCTCTTCAGCCTTTCTGGCTTCCTCAGCTTTTCTAGCCTCTTCAGCCTTTCTGGCTTCCTCAGCTTTTCTAGCCTCTTCAGCTTTTCTGGCTTCCTCAGCTTTTCTAGCCTTTTCAGCCTTTCTGGCTTCTTCAGCTTTTCTAGCCTCTTCAGCCTTTCTGGCTTCCTCAGCTTTTCTAGCCTCTTCAGCCTTTCTGGCTTCCTCAGCTTTTCTAGCCTCTTCAGCCTTTCTGGCTTCCTCAGCCAGTTCAGCTCTTTCAACTTTGCTAATGAAAAGGTCGATTATTTCTATAACGATATCAAGTTTCTCGTGCTTATCAGAGTTATTAAATTCATATTCGCCCATCCTTTGAAAATCATCATACAATGAATTAATTGCTTTAGATAAATTTTCAGCTTCGCTACGAAACTGCTCTCTAAAGCCGTTAGAAAATTTATCGGGATGGACTTTAAGCACGTATTTATACAAATCTTTCTTAGTTGTCATATCTATTTTCACTCCTATTTAGAAAATTTGAGGAATTATAATCCAATACGATTAATATGTCAATCTATTTTCTTTTAATAGCAAATTAATGCAATTACTCTTAACAATTTCTCAATAAAGGGAGAGTGAAGCTAGATTTTATCTAACCATTTGGTTTAAATGCGTTACGATCTATTGCGAGTCATTCGTCAAGAGCAAAACTAAAACATCTGTAAAATTTTGCTATAATGCCCAGCGAACCATAGCAATAAAGAAGGAAGGCCTGCGAGTAATAAAAAGCTAATTAAAATCTGCACTGGCAACATGACGAAAAATATTTGCAATTGTGGCATTAAACGCGAAAGAACCCCCGCAGCCAAAAACAATAAAGAAATAACCACAATAAAAGGAGCGGACATTTTAACTGCCGTGTTAAAAGCAGTATTCACCGTCTTTATCACACCATCAATCAGCTGATCATAATAATTCGCCCAAGCACCAATAGGTAAACTTTCATAGCTCTCCGATAATGCTTGAAACATAGCCGCATGAATATCAAGTGATAACATCACAACAATCGCAGAAATGCTTAAAAATGCACCAAACACTGTGCTCTGGCTTCCTTGATTGGCATCAAATAACGATGCAGCCCCCAATCCCGATTGCATGGCAATAATCCCACCTAAGGTATGCAACGCTGCCAGAGCAATATTACAGATCAAGCCAATAGTTAGGCCAACAGTTAGCTCGGCCGCTAAATAAAGAAATAAACCCAATTCCGAAGCTAGCAACTGCTCCACATCAATAGGTAACTGCGGAGTGATATTAATACTCAACAAAATGCCAAATAGCAACCGCACTTGCATAGGCACATAAATCTCACTCAGCGCTGGTAATAATAATAAGGCACTGCCAACCCGACAAAATACCAACGCATGGCTTACAATTACAGCTTGAGAAATTTCGATAAAAATAGCTCTCTCCTAGTAGCTTAGTTTAATAACTCACTAATAGCATCATAAGTTAATTCACCCTCAACTCTCTTTCCATTAACAAAAACAGTAGGCGTTCCGATAATGGATAAGGCTTTTGCCGCTTCATAGATTTGATAAAGAATCTTATCACTCATCGCCTGATCATTTAAACAGCTTTTGATTTTATCATCACTCATACCACTTAGCTTGCCAATGCTTAAGAGAGATTTTTCGTATTCCGCCGTAAATGCCCACATATTTTGCGATGCTAACAAGCTGTTGACAAAATTCAAATAATCATCTTTAGCTACACACCTTGCCAGCAATTCCGCTTTTAAAGAAGGTTGATTGGTTGGGAATGAACGGAAAACATAACGAGCTCTCCCCGTATCAATAAAATCTCGTTTAACCTGAGGCAGTACTTGCTCATGAAAATGAGCGCAATGCACACATGAAAGCGAAGAATACTCAATAACTAATGACTTCGCATTGGAAGAGCCTATAACAAAGTCATCTTCATCTATTTTTAAAAATTTAGCAGAATCATTCTCATTAGCCGCGCAATATGCTGAATTTATAACAATAAACAATAAAAATAATAAACGCATATAATAAAAAACCTTTAAAAAAGTTAAGCTACTATAAAATCAAAATGATCTTCGGGCACTCTTGTATAGGGCTCCCCTTCCAATTGGAAATGCCACCATTCCTTGTGATAATTAGCAAAACCCCACTTGGCCATCACCTCGCACAATAATAACCGATTGTGCTTGGCTTGATCATCAATATACGGGTAATTTGTATGAGATATATCACCAAAAAAATCCACAATACCCCCCATATCAAGCTCTTGGCTAGTTACCTTATTTATCATAGTAAGATCAACCGTACTACCACGGCTATGAGCAGAATATTTCGCTATAAAACCCGCATTAAATATATCTTCTTTATTTAGAAATCCAGGATAGTACTTTTCTCGCATTGAAAAATCATCATCCTCAGCCCAAGCAATAAAATCTTGCACTGCCCTATGCGGCCTATAAGCATCATATATTTTCAGCCCTAAGCCCTGCTTGTTCAGCTCAAATTCAACCTTAGCCAGAGCATGGGCCGCTTTCTCAGTTAGAATTGCCACTGGCTTTTCATACCCAAAAACTCGCCTTCCTAAGAAATTATCATTTCCATAGTACATCATCTGCTCAACTATACCAGGTATAACATCTTTTACATAAACAAAGCCCTTCGGAAGCATGCTAACCTTTTATTATAAATAAATAATCAATATCCAACAAATCAGCATACAAAATACCATTAGCAATGGCAAATTAAATTTGCGATGAACTGCCGAGCTACCAAAGATGGTCAGCATAATAGCAAACGAAGTATAAATATTAGGCTGCATCAAAACCACACCTAACAATAATATAATCAAACCATTATAAAATTCTCTATACTGATAGCAAAGAGCAGCCCATAAAATGGCAAGTGTGGCATATATTAACTTAGCAATAAAAGTGAAATTTATACCATATTGCAAAAACAACAAGATAGCAGTTATTACCCCACCTAACTCTAGCAAATGGTACGAATGATCAACTTTTACACCACAATAATTGCATTTACCGAACGTTGAGAAAATATTAAGAATTGGCAAATATTCATAATATCTGAGCGGATTATTGCATACTGAACAATGCGGCGCCTTACCTTCAATACCAAGACGCCCACCATTAATCGGCAAGCCACGCGGCAACCGATAGTAAAATGTCGTAGCGAAATTACCAAAGAGGGCGCCAAATATTATTGTAACAGTTAATAAAAAAAAAGGCTCCATAACCAGCTGGTATTAACCAACTATTTCACATTGACTAAAGAAAAAAGCAATTTCATTTTTAGCATTTTCTATTGAATCCGAGCCATGAACAGAGTTTGCCTCTATATTTTCAGCAAATTCTGCACGAATAGTACCTTTATCTGCTTTGGCAGGGTCGGTCGCGCCCATTACTTCACGGTTGCGAAGCACGGCATTTTCGCCAGCCAGCACTTGCGCAACGACAGGCGCAGATATCATGAATTCCACTAATCCTTTGAAAAAAGGGCGCTCTTTATGCACTTCATAAAAAGCTTCCGCCTGCGCGCGTGTAAGCTGAATGCGCTTTTGCGCTACAATTCTTAAGCCTGCTTTTTCAAGCTTATCATTGATTGCGCCTGTTAGGTTGCGGCGCGTTGCATCTGGTTTGATGATTGATAAAGTGTATTCCATAACGATCCTATATTATAGTAAAATTGTACCCATCCTAATATTTTAAAAAATGGTATTTGTCAATTAGTATACCCAATGGACTTGAAGAGGCTGGCTTTTAGGCGAAGTATTTTTTTATTAGATAATTCGATGATTTTGCCCGTATATTGTACATATACGGGCAAAATAGGCGAGCTAAATAAGCGAAAAAGACTAAGCATAACATTAGTATATTCAGGTTCGTTGGGTATATAGGCTTGATATATACCCAATACGTTCTTATAATTCATTTAATAATGTTTTAAACGAGTTAATAAAAATGAAATGGACAGATATTTACAATGTTGCTATTTCTTTAGAAGAGCATCATCCAGACAAAGATATAGTAAATCTACGCTTTACTGATTTACATAAATGGATTTGCGAACTGCCAGGCTTCAATGATGAGCCCCTTCGTTCGAATGAGAAAATATTAGAGGCGATCCAGGCTGCGTGGCTTGAGGAAAGAAGTTAAATGCTCGTAGATGTCAATCTCCCCCAAACACGCGGCCAGTACCGCTTTAATGCCCCATTAGGAGAATCAACTTGGTTTCAAGTTGGCGGCACAGCCAGAGTTGTATTTCGGCCTGCAGATATCAATGATCTGGCTTTTTTTCTAGCAAACAAACCCCTAGATTTAAAGATTGCAGTTATTGGAGTTGGCTCAAATATCATAATCAGAGATAGTGGCTTTGATGGTGTTATCATTAAACTCGGCCGTCAATTTAATTTTATAAACCAGTTAGATGCTTATACTCTACAAGTCGGTTGCGGTACTATGGATATTAATCTAGCAAAATTCGCAGCACAAGCCAAAATCGCTGGGCTCGAGTTCTTAAGCGGCATTCCAGGAACTATTGGCGGTGCAATCGCCATGAATGCAGGTGCGTATGGAAAATGTGTAAATGATGTTTTAATTTCTGCTCGTGGAGTGGAAATTAATTCTGGGAAGATTATTGACATTCCGCAAAAAGAGATGAATCTAGCATATAGATATAATCCATATGCTGCTTCTACCATCTTTACAGAAATCACTTTGCGAGGAGAACCTGGGGATTATCATAAGATACTTACTGATATTGAAGAGATTCAAACAAAACGAAATAATAGCCAGCCCGTACGCAGCAAAACTGGCGGCTCCACGTTTCGCAACCCAATAGGTCATAGTGCTTGGCAGTTAATAGATGCTGCAGGCTGCCGTGGCTTGAAAGTAGGCGGCGCTATGGTTTCAGAGCTACATACCAACTTCTTAATAAATACGGGTAGTGCAACAGCTGAGGATTTGATTAACTTAATTAATTTAATCAAGAAAAAAGTCTATGATCATACAGGCATTATGCTTGAAGAAGAAATTAAAATCATATAACTATAAGCAATGTCTTGGAAAAAAGCGATGAACACTATAAAGTTAGTTAGATAACGATATAAAAAATCATAAAATAAATGCTAGCAGTATATCACCACCCTATTTGCCCATTTTCACGCAAACTAAGAATTGTTCTGCGCGAAAAACAAATACCATTCGAGTTATTTTCAGTAAATTCCTGGGAAAGGCCATTAGATCTATTAAAACTCAACCCTGCTGGCACAACACCAATCATCATCCAAACGGACAAATCTGTTATATACGGCAATCAGGCAATTTTCGAATATTTGGAAGAAACTGCCTTACCTAGGTTATTACTGGATAGCCCATTAAAACGGGTGCAAGTACGCCAATTATGCGAATGGTTTGATTATAAATTTTATCAAGAAGTAACGCGCTATCTAATAAACGAACGCTATATAAAAGCCATTCACACTCAAACCACTCCTGACGCAAGCGCTCTAAGAGCAGCCAAGAAAAATCTAATCAATCATTTGAATTATTTAAATTTTATTTTACAAGAGCAGCATTATTTATGTGGCGACGAGCCAACATTAGCTGATTTTTCTGCCGCATCACAACTTTCATGCTTAGATTTTCTAGGCGATATTGATTGGCAAGGATTGGAAATAATAAAAAATTGGTACGCCTTAGTAAAATCACGCCCCAGCTTCCGCAGTATATTAATGGATGTGGTTACAGGAATAAAGCCACCCACGCATTATGCCGATCTCGATTTTTAGACTTCCATAGCGTTTTCCATTTGCGTTAAGAGAAGGAGCGAGGTTCTATGGTTTATACTTCTAACTTATAAATATTATCTACAGACAATATTTGCCACGGTATATTGGCATTTTTCAATTTTTGGCGCAAGCGATAGATATGAGTTTCTGCAGTTGAAGTCATAACTTGGCTGCTATATCCCCATACTTTCTCTAATAAATCCTCTTTACTGATGCCTACTGGGCACTCAAAGAGCAACCTTAATGTTTCCGTTTCTTTCTCCGTCAATGAAATAGAGTGAAGATTGTCCGCACTGATAATTCTTCGTCTTTGGGGTAAAAAAATATATCCAGAACAATCTATTTCAATAGGCTGGCAATTAATAAAAAGCTTACCTAATTTTGCCAATAACAAACCCAAAAGCACAGGTTTTTTATACTCATCAATTAATTTGCCGTCATTACTATATAATTGCAAATAATTTTCCTGCTCTAATAGCTTATATTCATAATCGGGAACACTGCTTTTATTTGCGTTAGGGGCGATTGTAGTTAAAGTAAATTCAACTTTATTCTGCAGCGCTTCCTCAATAAACCTCCCCTTGCTTACAATCAGCACGCCAATCATTGGCGCGCTGCTTTTGGCGTGCTAAACCGGCCAATGTTGCCGATTAATTGCTCTATTGCATTTACTTCATTTCCCTTAATGCGCGTGCGCTCGCCAATTATTTTTAGTTTACGTAAATCACTCTCCTGGAAATGAGAGATTTCACTTATCTTACCATTGTGAAAAGCAATCTTCATCACTTTATACTTACTTATCTTAGGGCTTAAAAAAGCCACCCTTTGTAATTCACTGCCGATATAAAAGTAAACAGTATCTCCATAAGTTGAGGTTAATGAAGGAGATCCTAGCACTTCAATCACCTTTTCTTGAGTTGTAGATTTTTCTTTGAGCTGCGCAATTTTTTGTTCATCAAAATTATATCCATGCCAGCTGGTAGACTTAAGGCATGCAGTAAGGCAAGATGCCATCAATAAAAAACCAATTATATTATATATTTTTTTCATCATTTTTCTCATTGTTTTGTTGTTTTTTAGCTTTGATTTTGCGGCGTTTAAGGTTAGCACGCAGAGCCTCTGCCTTTCTTTCTAAAGTAGATGGGTTAACTTTGTTACTTTTTTTGCTAACTAAAGTTTTATCCACGCAGCATTCTCTCCAATTGATGCATTTTTTTACTGTCCATATTGCCAAACTGCTTTACCATCTTACTCATATTTAAAAATTGTTTCAATAAGCGGTTTACGTCTTGAACAGTTAAGCCTGAACCACGGGCAATACGTTGCTTGCGCGCATGGTTTATTATTTTAGGATCACGCCTTTCTTGCATAGTCATCGACAAAATAAGAGCTTCCTGATGGCGGAAAGTTTTATCATCTATCTGCGCTGCTGAAATTTTATCTTTTAACTTACCCAAGCCAGGAATCATTGAGATGACTGAGCCAATCCCGCCTAATTTTTTAAGATTGCGAAGTTGCGATAATAAGTCATTCATATCAAACACACCTTTTTGTAGGCGCTTCCCTATTGCCTCAGCTTCTTTTTTATCAATTACTTCACCTGCTTTTTCGACTAGAGATACTATATCGCCCATACCCAAAATGCGCGAAGCAATTCGCTCTGGGTGGAATTCTTCTAGCTCATTAGCTTTTTCGCCTATGCCCATAAACTTTATAGGCTTACCAGTAACCACACGCATGCTCAGCGCTGCTCCGCCGCGCGCATCCCCATCCACTCTTGTGAGTATTATGCCAGTAATACCGATTTTTTCATTAAAATCACGGCCAATATTTACAGCATCTTGCCCAGTTAATGAGTCAGCAACTAATATAACTTCTGCAGGTTTAGATATTTTTTTTATCTCCTGCAATTCTTCCATCATTGTTTCATCAGTATGTAAACGACCAGCAGTATCTAATATCAGCAAATCATATCCACCAAGGTTAGCCTGCTTTAATGCCCTTGTAGTAATAGCATTGGGTTTTTCAGTAGCAACTATATCTAGCACGTCAACCGCAATTTGCTTGCCCAAACTGGCTAACTGTTGTTGAGCGGCGGGGCGATAAACATCCAATGAAGCAAGCAAAACTTTTTTGTTATGTTTTTGCCGCAAATACAGGGCCAATTTAGCTGCAGTAGTAGTTTTACCAGCACCTTGCAAACCAACCATCATAATAACAGCAGGCGAAGGAGCGTTTAAGTTCAGCTTTTGGTCATCATGGCTTAGTAGTTTTGCTAGTTCATCATTAACGATTTTAACTACCATCTGCCCTGGCGAAATGCTTTTGATGACCTGGACACCTTTTGCTTTTTCATGGATGCTAGCAATAAGTTGTTTGACTACAGGCAACGCTACATCTGCACTTAGCAGGGCTAGCTTAATTTCACGCATAGCACTGGCAATATCTTCCTCGGAAAGATAGCCACGGCCAGTTAATTTCGAAAATATTTTATTCAGGCTATTGCCGAGAGAAGAGAACACAAAAAACCTCCGAAGCTTGGCAAGAATTGGTTGCGGGGGCAGGATTTGAACCTGCGGCCTTTAGGTTATGAGCCTGACGAGCTACCGGGCTGCTCCACCCCGCGGCAAAAAAGTGACTTGATTCATCACTACGCCGTGCAGTGTACAAACTAAATCGCTTATTGGCAAGCATTATTATTTGTAATGGTATAATTTAATCAATACGAGGCATAATCAAGCAGCAGAAACAACGCCCTTTTCCAGTAGCAAAGCTTTTAATTCTCCGCTTTCGTAAAGTTGCCTAGTAATATCACAGCCACCAATAAACTCTCCTTTTATATATAGCTGAGGGATAGTTGGCCAATCACTATATTCTTTTATTCCTTGGCGTAATTGCTCATTCTCTAATACATTTATATCTTTAAAATCCACACCAGACAATTTAAGAATATTAACAACCGTTGCTGAAAAACCACACATAGGGGCTTTAGCTGTTCCTTTCATAAACAATACAATGTCATTACTTTTAATTAGTTCGCTTATATGTTCCTGCATATTATTATCCTCTTTATTTAATTTTGGTTTTGAGCGCTAACGCATGTAACGAAGTCCCTACCATTTCCCCTAGCGCTTGATAAACTAAGCGATGTTGGGCAATAGCATTAATTCCCTTAAATTGTTCAGAAGATATTACTAATTCGTAATGATCACCATCACCAACTAAGTCAATCAACTCGAAATCTGCATCTGGAAACTTTTCTTTTATCAGTCTAGATAGCTCGTTTTTGTCTATAGCCATTTTTGGTTATTTCGCTCGCTCAATATATTGTTGATCAGCAACGCGCACAACAACTTTGTCACCGATGTTGATAAATGGTGGCACCATAATGCGCACCCCATTAGCAAGCACGCCTGGCTTGTAAGAAGAGGCAGCTGTTTGCCCTTTGACAACTGGCTCACAATCAGCAACTTCTAATATTATTGTTTCAGGCAATGACAACAATATTGGCTTTTCATCATATGATTCAACCATAACATCCATGCCATCTTGCAAGAAAGGTTGATGTTCCTCGGGGACGATATCAATATTAGCGGAAATCTGCTCGAACGTTGCTTTGTCCATCAATTCTAGTTGTTGCCCGTCTCTGTATAGAAACTGGTAGTCTTTTTGATCAAGCCTTACTTTTTCTACGGTTTCACTACTGCGAAACCTAACGTTTGTTTTAGTGCCATCAGAAATACATTTCATTTCAACTTGCATGAAAGCGCCACCTTTTCCTGGCTTAGTATGCACGGTTTTGGCAACGGCCCAAAGCTTCCCTTGATATTCTAAAATGTTGCCAACACGAATATCGATAGCGTCAATTTTCATTACTTTCTATCCATGAAGTTAATTCTAAAACGCATGCTAGCATAGCATAGCACAAGATGCAAATGCCTAATTAATATTCGAGTTAATATAACTGTTTGCAAAACTAACTCGTTATAGTAAACTTGGTGCAGATGTGAATTAATTAAGAAATTTTTATGGGCGGCCGTTTTTCTGAGTTGTTATTGATTTTACTTATTGTTTTTGTTTTTTTTGGCGCAGGCAAGTTGCCGCGAGTTATGGGCGATATCGGCCGCGGTATGCGTGCTTTAAAACAAGGGCTAACTGAAGAACAAAAAGATAAAGAGTAGCACAATGAATAAAGTATTTTTATTTCTACTCAGCCTGTGCGTTTGTACTACAAATTCATTGGCCGTTTTAAAGATTGATATAACAAAAGGCTCGATGGAGCCCATTCCAATTGCAATCGATGGTTTTGAGGGTGGCAGCGCTGCTGGCCGCCAAATCATGGAAGTTATTAATAACGACTTGGAAAGCTGTGGTTTATTTAGAATAATTGACAATAATGCTTATTTAGAAAAGTTATCCATTGATAAAGTTCCAACACACTCCCACTGGCGCAAAATAAATGCTAATGCGGTTTTGATTGGCGATGTTGAGCGCTCCTCTAAAGGTGAACTTACAGTTAAATTCCGCATCTGGGATTCATACTCTGAAAAACAACTACATAGCATGGTTTATACAGCACATCATAGTGCTTGGCGGCGATTAGCGCATAAAGTCGCTGATGCAGTTTATACTAGATTAACAGGCGAAAACCCTTTTTTTGATAGCAGAATAGTTTACATTACTGAATCTGGCTCTATGCTAAAGCGTGTAAAAAGATTGGCGATTATGGATTCAGATGGGGCAAATGATCTTGTTTTGACCAGCTCAAAATATCTTACGCTGACCCCAAGGTTTGACCCAAAAAGCCAGCGGATTATTTTTATGTCTTTCCGCAATAAAATACCGCAAGTCTTTTTGTTGGATTTGGCAAGCGGCAAGCAGGAATTGCTTGGCAGCTTCCCTGGAATGTCCTTTGCGCCCCGCTTTTCTCCCGATGGCAACTATGCAATTATGTCACTGGCCAAAGATGGTACAACCGATATTATTGAGCTTGATTTAAACAATAGGGTGAAAAAGAAGCTGACCTCTGGGCGAGGCATAATTAACACCTCTCCTTCTTACTCCCCTGATGGTAAGTATATTGTATTTAACTCTGACCGAGGCGGTTCTTTACAATTGTATATAATGGATCGGGCTGGTAGTAATATCAAAAGGATCAGTTTCGGACAGGGCAGTTATGCTACTCCTGTTTGGTCACCCCGCGGTGATTTAATTGCTTTCACTAAAATTAGCCATGGCCGCTTTCATATTGGTGTAATGCGCCCAGATGGCAGCGGGGAGCGCATATTAACTTCTGCATGGCTGGCGGAAAGCCCTTCTTGGTCACCAAATGGGCGGGTTATTGCCTTTGCCAAAAAAGAAAAAGGAGGGCATAGCCAGTTATATGCAATTGATATTACTGGCTATCATGAGCGTATCTTGCCAACTGAAACAGCGGCTTCGGACCCTGCTTGGTCGCCTTTGTTAGATTAGATACCCAGCTCACCACCTTTTGCAGGTGCCAGCTTAGAGCTGCAATTATAGATCTTGCCTATTGAAGTGCCAACTTTTTCCAAACCTAATGATTCTTCTGGCAAAATAAAAGACTCAGCCTTTGCAAACAACTCATCTATTCTCGCATCCCCTGATCTAATTGGCCGCTCACCTGTGGCAATACATTCAACCAACCTAAATAAAGCCTTATCTTTACTTACTAAATTCTTTAAAGTGATATCTAATGTATTGCGGTTTTTTGCTATTTCTTCTGGATCTGCATACTTTAATTTAGCGACTTCGATGATGATATTAGCAATATTCTCGCCTTCTTTATGTAAATCAATAAATGCCTTTACCGTATCTGAAATTAATACTGGATTCTTCATATCTTTTAAAATAATCATCCGTTCCTCAAAGCTAAAATTGGTGGCGGTAGTTAATAATATCGCCGTAGATTTAACAGAATAGTGATTAGCATATGTTAATGGCTTACGCCAAGATTCACGTGTTGTAGTTAATAAAGAAAATTTCCGCTCAACTGGAACCGAATCTAGTATAAACTGAACTAATTCAGGTTTTTTACCAATAATAGCACTCATTAATGGTGTTTGATCATTTTTATCTTCTGCTTTTAGTAAGTCAAACCACTGCTCAGCTGTCACCGAATCCTTTATAGCTTTAACTGCTTCAAGATTTGCACGCACGGCATGCATTAATAGCGTTTGACCATCTTTATTTGCTGCTTTTAATAACTCAAACCTCTGCTCAGCTGGAATTGAATCTAGCATAACCTTAGCTGATTCAGATCGCATATCAATAACAGCCTCTGCTATTGTCCGATCTTCTGTAGCTGCCTCAGCTAACAACTCAAGCCTATATTCAAGCTTAAGCGAATCTAATATAAATTTGAATACGTCAGGGCCGTCCAAAGCAGCATACATTAACCGTGTTATACTATTTTCAATTTTTGTCTTTAAAAACTCAAACCATTCAGACTGATGCTCAGGTGTAAGCGAATCTAATATAAGCTTAACTACTTCAGGGTTCTCATTAACAGCAAAAATTAATTCCATCCAACCGTTTTCATAGTTTAGACCTAATAATATATACCAATGCTCAGGTGTAACTGAACCTAGTATAACCTTAGCTGATTCAGTGTGATACATAGCAGCATACATTAATGGCGTCAGGCCATCTTCATCTTTTGCAGTTAACAACTCTAACCACTGCTCAGCTGTAACCGAATCTATTATAACCTTAACTTCTTCAGGGTTACTAAATAATTCTTTAAGCATATGACCTCCAATGCCAAGTATTCTTTAAATGCATCGCTATTAGCGCTATTAATAAATCATTAGCAAAAAACAAAAATTAATAACTTACCAATCATCAAATCGTTAAATTTGCATTCTTCCTAGATAAATTGACTTTTTGCAATTAATTCCTATAATAGCAAGAATGAACCAATGAGCCTTGTAACATACATATTATGATTAAGCAACAATCTATAGAGAAAATTTTACATAATCTTAACAATCCAAATGATAGCATTATTAGCTTGACCGTCATGCAAGAATTGCAAAACATATTAAATTTTGATTCAAGCAATTTTTGCACAGTCTTACAGACTGCTTTAAGATTGAAAGACATCAGTAAGCAAGAACAGTTAATTGACTTACTTTCATCCTATAAGAGCAAAATTAATTACTTGCAAATTTGCTCTTTGGATTTTCTATTACCATCCATCGATATTTTACAAAAATTGATGGACGCTGGCCTCACTAATGACAGCGCCCTCAAACTAATAATCAAAGCTGTTACCTCATCTTATGAAGGATTTGAGTTATATCCCCAGAAAGTTGAATTACAAAAACAATTAATACATAGTATTTTGGAAAAAAATGTCCATATTAATAAAATCATAGACGCTTTTGATCAAGGTAATACAGTAGCAGATATTTTCGCACATAAAGATTGGATTATGGAATATGCTGGCGCCACTGCTTTACTAGTCGCCACTCTTCAATCAAATATTGAGCAAAATGAAGAACTTGCCTTAGAAATGGTGCGGCTAGCCATTACAAGCGGCGCAGATGTCAATATAAATTATAGTGGCGTTACACCTTTGGACATGTCTATTGATCCGGAAATTGCAAATCTTTTAACAGAGCATGGCGCTAAATGCTCAAATTTCCCCCTTTATGAAATCAGCGAAGGTGGATTCATGCAGTTTTTAATTAATCCTTTTGAAGTTGTTAAGCAAAAATATCAAAACTTAAATGCAGAAAGGGATTTGAAAGCTAAAATGCCATATGTTGTGCATCATATATGGTTTACTTCTAGTGACAATGCTAAAGAAATTATGTCACAAGATTTAGAGAATGTGAGCAATACTAAAGATATTTTTGCAACAGCGCCTGTTGATTGGAATCATATTGTCTGGGTTAATGATAAAAATCTCATACCTAATTCAATACGCTTCTTGGAATCAAAGGGGGTTGAAGTACGGTCTATATACGATTATGCGGATAGCCTTGATTGTTTTGATATTATTGTTGATCTAATCTCTATTAAAGACTGGGGCAAAGCTTCCGACCTTGCCAGATATGCCATAATAAAAGATTTGGGCGGCATATATGCTGATCTTAATTTTAAATTTACTCGTCATTTAACTGATGAAGCTCATAAATATAATTTTATCGGCAAGATTAAAGAAGCAGCATATCTACATGATGTATTTATAGAGAACTACTTCTTTGGAGCATCCAAAAATCATCCCGTACTAAAAAAAGCTATGCTTTTAGTAGAGAGAAATTTGATTGATCCGCCTTCATATATTGCAGATATTGTAAATAAAGACGCTCGCATAATAACCGACTTGTCTACATCTTATCCCCTATATCTTGCCTATTATACTGAGGCAAATAAAAATGGTAATATTGATGTCATTTACCCTTGGAATGTTGATTCTGAACATAATTCACGTAATTCTGATTCAGTCTTAGAGTACCTTGATTATTTTTCTAGCGATGGCGAACTATGCACCCCCCTGTTTGATAGCGTAAAATATGTCGCAATGAATGAAATTTGCGGAACGAAAGAGCTAAATATCGGCGATGATGCCTCCATCCCACTTTCTTCTTGGACCTTTTAGCATTGATAAAGGATCAAATTTAAAAAGAAAATATACAGTTATAACAAAGCTCTTATGCACGCAGCTGTTAAATGTTAACTTTTTGGTAACTAATCCATATTAAACTTTTATTAGGAATTAAAAGCTTATTACATAATATAATGGATGATAACGAAGAAAAACTCTCTAATAGCACAGAGATTGCGCATGAAGAAGCTTTGCCAGAGAAAAGAATAAGCTGGTGGCGGCGCAATCCCCGTACGGTTTCTTTATTGCTTTTGCTTAGCGTACCAGTTTCTATAGTCACTGTTGTTGTTGCAGCGCCATTTATACCAGCTGTTGCAGGGTTATCAGCCGCTGCTTTACTTTCTGCTTCCTATTTCAGCAGCGCTGCCATTACGGGTTTAGCTATTAAAGAATGGGTGCATAAAGGGGCACAAGAAGAACAACAGAAAAGCGAAGGTATTTTCGGCCGCATGGTTGCTTGGATGCGCAAAAACCCTAAATACACCAAAGCGATAGCAATTCCAGTTACCATAACCGCTATTGGTGCAGGAGTTGCTTCAGGGGGTATATTTTTAGGTATTGCAACAGCTACTTTATTTAGTGTCGGGTGTTATGCTGGTGCATTTGGCGCAGGTATAGTAGCAGAATATGTTTTGCCAAAGAAACAACAAGATTTACCTGAAAATGCGGAGAAAGAGCAAAACAAATCCAATTCATTTTTAAACAAAGTTAAGGAAACGATGAAAGAACACCGCATATTAACTGGAATAGGCATATGTCTATTTGCTGGGGCGGTGGTTTTTTCAGGAGGTTTAGCATTGGGGCTCACTCCAATTGTAGTTGCTGTTCCTGCAATATCTTTGGCAGCATCTGTTGCGGGAATATATTCCGTTAATGTTCTTAAAAAAGACGATCAACCAAATAAAATTGCTTCATCAATTGATGAAGCGTCTAATTCTAAAAAGGATCGTATTGCAGAAGAAAAACCAAAAGAAATTATGGTAGATACTATAAAATCTACTAAACATGTGGATAAATTGAAGGAAAGAAGCAAAGTTGATTACCAAAAGTCTAATCAACTCAGTTTCTAAATATTAATACCATCACTTAATTTTTTTAAAAACTCCTCCTTACTAAGGTTAGGCGATATAGCAGGGCTGAAATACACATTGATTGTGCCAGAAAATAGCATCCAAAAAGCCCGCCGCGGCCACAATTTTCCTGAATCCACAGCAACAGGAATAAATGGAATATCTTGATTATCACTATATATTGCTGCTATACCAGGCTGTAAGCGCGCTTTTCGCCCATGCGGCACACGGGTTCCTTCTGGGAAAACCACTATGATCCCCCTTTCTTCCTGCAAAATTTTTTGCGCATGTTGGCGTATTTGCTGCAAACTGTTAAGGCCACGCTTTCGATCTATGGCGATCATGCCTGCATACCATAAATACCAGCCGAAAATGGGAACATATTGCAGCTCCCTTTTCAAGATAAAAGTTGGGCATCTAAAATAACTAACTAGCCACAAAGTTTCCCATGTTGATTCATGCTTGCATGCCAAAACAAAAGGCCGTTTAGTTGGCAAATTCTCTAATCCGCTAATTTTTACAGTTAATCCACAAATATTTCTCGCCATCAGCAAAATAAAATCTGTCCATAGTTTGCCAAAGTAAGACATGATAAATCGCCGCACAATAATTGTTGGCTTTCCTTGTAACCATGCCAAGCATAGACCAAATGCCATTATTGGCACTCCAATAATTCCTAAAGTCACCGTCCATAATAGAAATAATGTGTTGAAGATAGCAGAACGCAATAATACCATAAGCACTTACTTTATAGCTTGCTTAATCATTTCTTTAGCAGTGCTCTCATTCAAATCATCTTTGCCATTTAATATGATGCTAGAACCCTGCAAAGCATTTTTGATTGGTTCTGCCCGCCCGCCTAGAATTTCTGCTAAGAACTGCTCAGCGACTGCATAGAAAGACAACCTATTAACAGGGCGGGCAAAGCCATGCCCTTCATCTTCATAATACGCATAAAGAACAGGTATGCCTTTTTTGCGCATAGAATTTACAATTTGCTCTGACTCGTCTTCATTAACTCGCGGGTCATGCTTGCCGTGAGCGATTAGCAAAGGTTTAGTTATTTTATGCACATGATTGATCGGCGAAACTTCAGCTAGTTTCTTTTTTCCTTCCTCACTATTCCAATCACCAATGCGTTTACGCATATTATCTAACACTGGCTTCCAATACTCTGGAACAGATTTTATAAAAGTAAGTAAATTAGAAATACCCACAATATTAACTCCAGCAGCAAATACGTCTGGAGTCAATGTCAACCCAGCCAATGCAGCATACCCTCCGTAACTACCACCAAAGATGACTACTTGTTTTGGATCAGCGATTTTCTCGTTCACCGCCCAATTCACCGCATCCAACAAATCTTCATGCATTTTTTTGCCCCATTGACCATTGCCAGCATTTAAAAACTCTTTACCAAAACCTGTTGAACCGCGGTAATTAACACTAAGCACGGCATAACCTCTGTTTGCTAACCATTGATGTTGTGAATTCAAGCCCCATTCATCGCGAGCCCACGGCCCACCATGAACTACTAAAATCATCGGCAGAGGTTTTTTATCTTTAGCTTCTGGCGGCAAAGTTAAATAACTAACTAAATTCAAACCATCTCGCGCTTTAATAACCAATGGTTTCATTGGCATGAGCTGATATTTGGTTAACTGACTATTATTAACAAATAAAAAACTTGTTTGGCGCTTTATGCGGTTATATTTATAATACTTAACTGGGTTGCTGTCATTATAATAAGCAACAATCCAAGTATTGTCGTCCAAACTGCGTGAAGCGATGGTTAACACCCCATCTTCTACTTGCTCTAAAAAGCTAATGTCGCTAGCTATCTCTTTATCAAGAACTTTGTGCTCAGGCTTTAAATAATTTATAGTTACCGCTTGGATGATATCTTTGGTAGGATGTGAAGTCATTACGTCAATATCAGCTTTATCATCTTCTGCTAAAACGGTGCTTTTCCCTGTTTGCCAATTAACTTCCGTCAATGCTGCGGTGTTTCGGTTACGGCTATCTAGCATGTAAAAAACATCATTATTTTGCTTGAAACCAATAATAAAAGTATTATCGGCATCTTCTAAGGAGATATTGATATACTGCTGAAATTCCCCATCAACCATGCGATAATAAACAGATCCGCCATCTTCAGTTGTTTTTTGTGCAAAACGTAAGTTTAAATCATTGTCAAAACCAAAGCCGACAAATTCATCATTAGTAAAAATTTTTTCACTTTTGCCAGAAACTAAGTTAAGGCGGTAGCAATCGAAATAATCTGGTCGGCGCTCATTTAGGCCAATAATTATCTCATCTGGATGCTTGATACTTGTAGCATAAACACGAACTCTAACCCCTTTTTCTGGCGACAGCAGCTTGATTTTTTGAGAGGTTAAATCATAGCTATAGAGTCGGAAATTTTCATCACCCTTATAATCTTGCATAAAAAGGATATGCTTATTATTCAGAGACCAAAAATAATTTCTTATACCCCTCTCTTTATCATCGGTAATATGCTTAGCGCTTTTAACATCATCAATAGGTGCTAACCAAACATTTAGAACGCCATTTGACGGGGCTAAGTAAGTAATGTATTTACCATCTGGGCTTAGCCTAACTAAACTTTTATCTGGGTTGCCAAACAGCACTTCGCGCGGAATCAAACCTTCATCCGCAAAAGCATAATTTATAGATGACAATAACATAATTAAAATACCTACAATAACATTATTCATGACTCTTCTTCAACAAAAGGTTGTTCAAAGCTGTGTTTTGCTTCCTGTTTTAATATCTTATTAACGCGGGTTAGTTCAGCCTTACTTAAAGCGGCATTAGTGCTATCATTTTTATAGCTTTTATAGGCTTTAACCAATTTTTGCAAATTATACACTTCTAAATCATGCTCGGACATTATCAATGACTTGTCAGCCACATCTTTATCTATCTCTTCAACCAAATTTTTAGGCAATTTTGCATTAAGTTTATCAATAGCATAAGCGACAAAGCGCTCATCTGTTGTTTTATTATTTAAATAATCATCATAAAATTGCTGCATCCCTTGGCCTAAAGAATTCGGCAACAGTGATGATAATGCGTTTTTAGAAGATATCAATACATTATAGGTGTTAGCGTTAACAATCCAATTATATTTAATATTAGCATCATCACTAAGATCATCATGCCCATGCAATAAATTTATTGCCATTACAAAAGCTAGAAAGAATGACGCGATTATAAAGAATCCACGAAAAGCGCCCAAGCCAGCACCCAAGAACCGATCAATCGCTCCTTGGCGCAAGGTTGCCGTGGCGTTACAAAATGCAACATTCATAATACCAAATAATAATAAAAACCCCATTAGCAAAGCCATATACCCAACAACTACAACCGCAACAGGGTGGTGTAACTTGCTTTCTAAAAAAGGGGCGACTTGAGGAAAAAACACATACGAAAGGCAAATTGATAACACCCAACCAGCCATAGACATTGATGAGGCTATGAAACCCCTAAAAAACCCTATCAAAGTTGAGAGAGCAACAATAGTGATGACCAACATATCAAGATAATTAAAGGAATCGGTTGTAAAATTATCCATAGTTACTGCATAAATATTTTTTTGAGCTCACTTATGTGCTTTAAACAAAATTGTTGAATATTGCAAGCTTTGTTTTTTGATTTATACGAACTCACAACTTTGCTAAAACCTAATTTCTCTGCTTCAAGCATCCTGGTTGGAGCTTGCACCACATCTCTTACCTCTCCAGATAAGCCCACTTCGCCAAAAAACACTGTGTTACGATTTATAGGAAAATCTAGTGCTGCTGAAATTAATGCTGCCACAACTGCCAAATCAGCTGCGGGCTCAGTAATTTTTAACCCACCCGTGATGTTAAGATATATCTCTTTATCTAGCAAATTAAGCCCGTAACGTGCATTTAGTACGGCAACTAGCATGGCTAAGCGATTATGATCCCATCCAACAACCGCCCGGCGCGGCGTAGGAATAAAACTTGGCACAATTAGCGCTTGAACTTCTAATAAAATTGGGCGCGTCCCCTCAATACCCGCATAAATACAAGTACCACTTACCTCACCATGCTCAGAAAGAAATATTGCTGATGGGTTATGGACTTCTTGCAAACCGCTTGCTTGCATTTCAAAAACGCCAATCTCATTTGTAGCACCAAAACGGTTTTTATAAGTACGTAAAATGCGGTAATTTTGCCCTTTATCCCCTTCAAAATAAAGAACTGTATCAACCATATGCTCAAGAACCTTAGGACCAGCCAGCTGCCCGTCTTTAGTGACATGGCCAACAAAAATAACTGTGATGCCACGCGCCTTAGCAATTCGTGTTAGCTCAAAAGCACAAGCTTTCACCTGCGCAACTGTTCCTGGCGCTGAGGTGATTTCATCATGATATATGGTTTGGATGGAATCAATAACCACTACTTGAGGCGGATTAGGCTTGTTTAAAACGGCTATAATATCACGCAGAAGTGTTGCAGTTGTGATCTTAGCACTAGCATTTTTGCCATATAAGCGCCGAGCTCGCAGGATAATTTGCTCACAGGATTCTTCGCCGCTAATATACAGGCACGCTATATCATTTGCCGTTAACGTAATTGCTAGCTGTAATAATAAAGTTGATTTGCCAATACCAGGGTCACCGCCGATTAATATTGCCGAACCTTCAACTAGCCCACCTCCTAAAACACGATCAAACTCATTAATATTCGTGCTTAAACGCTGAAAATCTCTAACTTCCGTTTGAAGATCAACAACTTGCAATCCATTAGAATTGTTTAGGTTAACTCCTTTAGATACCGTTTGTATTTCTTCAACTATGCTATTCCAACTTCCACAATCATCACATTTACCTTGCCATTTATGATAATTAGCGCCGCAATTTTGGCAGACGAAGGTGGTTTTGGTTTTAAGCATAATTTACCGTTAGCTAAGCAGCCAAGTTATTTAGCTTGGCTTTTGAAATCGTACAGTTTTCTTCTGAATTAATAGCTGCAAAAGCTGCTAAATTTAATATATCAGCCACGCCTGCGCCCATTTGTACAATTTGCACAGATTTTTGCAGCCCGCATAAAATTGGCCCTATTACCACACCATTACCTAACTCACTAAGAAGTTTTGAAGATATACTGGCACTATGCAATGCAGGCATAATTAAAACATTAGCTGGCTCTGAAAGGCGGCAGAAAGGGTATAATTTCAAAAGTTCTGCATTAAGAGCAACATTTATTTCCATTTCGCCATCATATTCGAAATTAACGTTTCTTGTATCCATGATGCTAACTGCATCGCGAATGCGTTGCGCTTTCTCACGTATAGAGCTACCAAAGCTTGAAAAAGAAGTGAATGCTACTCTCGGCTTATAGCCCATTTTACTTACTTCTTCCGCGGTTTGAATTGCAATGTCGGTTAGCTCTTGTGAAGTCGGGATTTCATTGACCGAAGTATCAGCTAAAAATATTGCCCTACCTTTAGCTAACATCACTGATAAGCCAGCTAAAATCTTGCCAGGCTTGCATTCTATTACTTTAGTAATATCATTTAAAGAATCTATATAACTGCGTGTGAGGCCAGTAATCATCGCATCACCTTCGCCATTTTCCAACATCATAGCTGCAAAGATATTACGATCCCTTTTAATTAGGCGCGCACAATCACGCGGTAAATAACCTTGACGTTGCAGTTTTTTATATAGTTTTTCAATGTAGATTTCTGTATTATGGTTACTAGCAGCATTTGTGATTTCAATGCCTTCACTATTGCTACCCAATTTATTAAGAATCTCCTCAATACGATTAGGCATACCAACTAATATAGGCGTGCCATAATTATGCGTGCGCCAATGGATTGCCGCCCTAACCATTTGCTCATCATCTCCTTCAGCGAATATCATGCGCTTAGGATTATTTTGCAAATACTCATACATATTATTCATAAATGTGCCATGTGGGCTAAGACGGCTTTGTAATTGCCGCTTATACTGAGAGAAATCTTCAATTGGCTTGCGAGCAATCCCTGAATCCATTGCCGCTTTGGCAACAGCTGCTGAAACTTCAGAAATCAAGCGCGGATCAAAAGGAACTGGAATTATATAATCAGGGCCGTAAACAAGCTTCTTGCGTGCGTACGCACTAAGCACTTCCTCTGGCACTGGTTCGCGGGCTAAGTCAGCAATAGCATGCGCTGCAGCAATTTTCATCTCTTCATTGATAGTCGTCGCCTGCACGTCTAGCGCACCACGAAATATATATGGAAAACCCATAACATTATTGACTTGATTATTATAATCTGAACGTCCAGTAGCGATAATTGCATCAGGACGCACCTCTTGAACTTCTTCTGGCGTTATTTCTGGGTCAGGGTTAGCCATAGCAAATATTATCGGCTTTGCTGCCATATGGCGCACCATATCCTGGGTGACCGCTCCTTTAACTGATAACCCTAAAAACACATCAGCCCCGACCAATGCCTCGCCAAGGCTGCGCGCTGAAGTGTTTACCGCAAATGCTTCCTTCCATTGATTCATACCGTCTGTACGGCCTTTGTAGATCACGCCTCTTGTGTCACATAAAATTAAATTTTCGTCTTTTACGCCTAATTTTTTGATTAACTTTGCGCAAGCAATCGCTGCTGCTCCAGCACCATTTATAACGACTTTTAGCTTGCTAAATTGGCGGCCTGTTATATCTAAAGCATTAATCAAACCTGCTGCAGAAATGATGGCTGTACCATGCTGATCATCATGAAAAACAGGGATATCTAGAAGTTGGCGCAACTTATCTTCGATGATAAAACATTCTGGTGCTTTAATGTCTTCAAGGTTAATTCCCCCCCAGCTTCCCGCCAAATGCTTGACTGAATTAATAAATTCTTCAGTATCTTCAGTAGAAACTTCGATGTCTATACCATCAATATCAGCAAATCTTTTAAATAATGCTGCCTTCCCTTCCATCACTGGTTTGCTGGCTAATGCACCGATATTACCTAAACCCAAAACCGCTGTGCCATTTGAGACAACTGCAACAAAATTCCCCTTAGCCGTATATTCATAGGCCAAACGCGGATCATCATGAATTTCCAGACAAGGGGCAGCAACGCCTGGTGAATAGGCTAAAGCAAGATCCCGCTGATTAGTCAACGGTTTTGGCAAATCTATCGCTATTTTACCTTTGCGCTCACCATTTGCATGAAATTCCAAAGCTTCTTGATAAAAGGCATCTTTAACAACTGAGTTTTTAGACATACAGACCAACAAATAAAAATAATAATTCCAATAAATACATATCTATTCTGCAGTTGGCAACAGATTTAAGCATGTCTTAGTTATTTTATATGCTGATTAAAACTGAGGTACACCCAACGGGCTTGAAGATGCTGTTTTTTCATTCAGCATAGCAATTAATCTCCAGCGAATTAGTCAGTATTCGCAAAGCCCCAGCCTTCGGCCGAGCCACTTAGGCATGGGCTTTTCTCTTTTCCAACTTCACAATCGCTTTTGCTCAAAAATCAAGCACCTTCATTGGTAAGCAGCATATACTACCTAAAAGAACCTTCTTTTCTTGCTTTTAGCGAGAGAAGGTTTTTCGCTTTTATCTTCGCTTTTCTTATCTTCTCTAAAATCTTTGTTGCCTACTTGGCGCTTATTACGATCTCCTTTCTCATTATTTGAATCGCGCTCGCGCCAACGGTTAGAGCTGCCGCTAGAAGCGCCCCGGCCTCCTTTACTTCCCCTATCAGCAGAAGGAGGTTGTGAAGCTACATATCCCTCAACTAATTCACCCGAATCTTGAGAAACTGCCCGCATGCTTAATTTTATTTTTCCATCAGCACCAATAGCAATAACTTTTGCTTTCACCAAGTCACCAACCCCTAAAACATCAGCAACGTTTTTAACGCCACCTTCAGCAATTTCACTAACGTGAACTAACCCTTCAGTATTGCCAAATATGTTAACGAATGCGCCAAACTCAGCTACACGAGTAACACGGCCATCATAAACGGCATTTAATTCTGCTACTGCAACAATATTATTTACCATTTGTAAAGCAACCGCTAACGCTTCATCAGATGGAGCAGCGATAAGGACTCTTCCTTCTCTGCCGCTATCATCAATATCAATTTTAGCTTTACTTATTTCAGTAATTTCCTTGATCATCTTACCACCTGGGCCAATAAGCTCACGGATTTTAGATTTATCAATATTAATAACCACAGTTTTAGGAGCATTAGCACTAAGCTCAGCTCTGCTTTCAGTAATCACCTCTGCCATCTTAGAAAGAATATGGATACGGCCGCCTTTCGCTTGGGCAAGAGCTTGCTGCATAATATCTTTGCCTATACCATTTATTTTAATATCCATTTGCAAGGCAGTAATACCGTTTTCAGTACCTGCAACTTTGAAATCCATATCGCCTAAATGATCTTCATCGCCCATGATATCTGAAAGTACGGCAAATTTATCCCCTTCTTTAATCAACCCCATGGCAATACCAGCAACAGGTGCTGAGAGTGGCACGCCAGTTGCCATCATCGCCATTGATGAGCTACAAACCGTCGCCATTGAAGAAGAACCATTTGATTCAGTAACTTCAGCTACAACCCTTATAGTATATGGAAAATCAACCTTTTCAGGCATTATTGGCGTAAGCGCGCGACAAGCTAATTTACCATGCCCTATCTCGCGGCGCCCAGGTGCGCGCAAAGCAGAAGATTCACCAACAGAATAAGGAGGGAAATTATAATGCAGCATGAAATGCTCTTTGCGTTCACCAGCTAAATCATCATGTGATTGCTCATCTTGGCCAACGCCCAGAGTTACTACAGATAATACTTGTGTTTCACCACGTGTAAATAAAGCCGATCCATGCACCACAGGAAGCAAATCAACCTCACATTCAATAGAACGAACTTGGTCATTACTACGGCCATCTATACGTATACCAGCGGTTAAGATATTATCGCGCACAACATCCTTTTCCAATTCTTTAATCAAAGAACTAACCAATTGCTCAGATAATTGTTCTTCATTAGCAAAAGCTTGCTTAATTTCTGTACGCGCTAATGCCAACGCCTCATGCCGTTCTTTTTTGCTATGAATGCTATAAGCGGCTCTAAGTTTGGCAGCGGCGGCATCTTTGAGTTTCGCCTTAAGCTCGGCATTATCTTTTAGTTCTACAGCCCATTTTTCAACGCCAACTTCGGCACTAAATTCACGAATCAAGTTAATAACTGCTTGGAACTCCCTATGGCCAAACATCACTGCCTCAAGCATTTCTTCTTCGGAAAGCTGTTTCGCTTCTGATTCCACCATTAATACTGAACTCTCTGTACCAGCCACAACTAAATCTAGCTTGCCACTGGCGATTTGCTCTGCGTTTGGGTTCAGGATAAATTCGCCATTATGGTAGCCAACTTTGGCAGCAGCAATGATTTCGCTTACTGGCACGCCAGAAATTTCCAAAGCTGCCGATGCACCGATAAGCGCTAAAATGTCAGAATCAACGTTAGCATCATATGCTAACACTGTGCAGATAATTTGCGTTTCGGCATAGTATCCGTCTGGGAAAAGAGGCCTAATTGGGCGGTCAATAAGCCGTGAGATAAGTGTTTCACGAGTACTTGGCTTACTCTCACGCTTATTATATCCGCCAGGAATGCGCCCATCCGCATAGTAGCGCTCTTGATAATGAACAGTAAGCGGCAGAAAATCAACTCCATCCTTAGCTTCTTTCTGCCCAACGACTGTGCAAAGCACTACCGAATTCCCCATTTTGGCTATTACCGCGCCACTAGCTTGCCGCGCAACTTTTCCAGTTTCCAATGTTAGGGTATTCCCGCCCCAATTTATGCTTTTGCTTACTTGTTTGAACATGTATTATGTATCCGTAAAAATTATTAAAATGACCAACAGAATAATTAATTATTGTATTAGCCACGAATGCCTAGTTTTTTTATCAAGGCCTGATAACGATCCCTGTTAATGCGATTCAAGTAACGCAAAAGCCTTTTGCGTCTGTTAACCCAAACCAACAATCCGCGGTGCGATTGAAAATCTTTTTTCCCCTTCTTACAGTGCTCAGTAAGATTAATTATTTTCTCAGTTAAAATAGCGCATTGCACTTCAACTGAACCTGTATCAGCAGCACCTTGTGCATATTCTTTGATTAATTCTTGTTTTTTATCTTTAGTTATCGACATCACTTACTCCTTATTTATTCAATGATTAAAAACACGAACTGGCTTTAACACCCCGCGGGTAAAAACACACATAGCTAGCAGTTGCTCATTAGCTTTAACAGCAACAACTTGCTCTTCTGCTATGCTGCCTTCGCTAAAAGATATTTTTTGCCCCTGGCGAAGAAGTTTTCCAGCTTCAATAGAGACTTCCTGCACTAAGATGTCGTCCAGCACAGTGTCCATACTCAGCACACGTGATTCAATCACCTGTGCACTAGCAACCGCATTATGCACTAAATTTTGTAGATAATCTAGTGTAATTGCATTTTTAACATTAAATTTACCTAAACCAGTACGCCGCAAGCTATAAACATACGCATAAAAACCTAATTTATTGGCAATATCACGCGCTAAAGAGCGTACATAAAACCCTTTACCACAAAGAAGCCTGAAAGTGCTTTTATCGCCTTGATGCTCCTCTAGCGTTAGCGAATAACAATGCACAGAACGTGCAGTAAGCATAACTTCTTTCCCCGCACGTGCTAAATTATAGGCTCGCTCGCCATTGATTTTAAGTGCAGAAAAAGCAGGAGGCTCTTGCTGTACATCGCCTATAAAGCTCGGAAGTATCTTAATTATCTGCTCAGCAGTTGGGGCTCTTGCATCTTTAAAAGTGATATTTCCTTCGCAATCAAGCGTATCTCTACTTTCCCCCCAATGCATCGTAAAGACATACTCTTTCCGATCATCCATAGCGTAATTAATCAATTTTGTTGCCTCACCTAAACCTACAAGTAACAAGCCAGAAGCAAATGGATCTAACGTGCCAGTATGGCCGACCTTAACTTTAGGACGTAGCTTACGCAAAGGGGCAAGAGCTTGCGAAGAGCTAATTCCTGGGGGTTTATCCAATAATAACCAACCATTCATATACTATTTTGCAAAACTGCCTTGGCAGCAGCCAGCCTCGCCACTTGAACTCGATAAGGCGAGCATGAAACGTAATCAACGCCACCAATAGCCGAAAAAAATTCAATACTTTTGGGATCCCCCCCATGCTCGCCACAAATGCCTATTTTAATCAAAGGATTCGTCGCGCGCGCTTTGACAATTGCAGTTTTAATTAACTCGCCCACTCCTAGTTGATCAAGCGAAATAAACGGGTCATGCGTTAAAATTCCTTTTTCTAGGTATATAGGCAAGAATTTCTTAGCATCATCACGTGATATCCCTAGAGTTGCCTGCGTTAAGTCGTTAGTACCAAAGCTTAAGAAATCAACCCCTGGCGCTATCATATCCGCCAATAATGCAGCACGCGGCAATTCGATCATTACGCCAAGCTTATAAGGGATTTTTATGTCAAACTGAGTAAAGAAATTTGAAGCAAGCTGCGATGTTAACTCCTTAACGATTTTTATTTCATTAACATCCATAACAAACGGAATCATTATTTCCAATATCGGCTTAGAGAGCGTCACCTGATTTACAGAAAGCCATGCTGAGAAGAGAGCTTTAATTTGCATAGCATAAATCTCTGGAGTAGTTATTGCCAAACGGCAGCCGCGATGCCCTAGCATCGGGTTTTTTTCTGTGCACTCATCAAGCATGGCATGCAGCATGGGCTCTTTTACATCTAATACTGATGACAACCTCGCCAGGTTCTGCCCTGGTAACGGCAAAAACTCATGCAAAGGAGGGTCTAACAAACGTACAGTAACAGGCATGCCCTGCATAGCGATAAATAACTTTTCAAAATCTTCCTGCTGGAAGCGCTGCAGTCTATACAAAGCTTGTTGCTTTTTCGTATTATCTTTTGATAAGATCATTTCTCGCATGATATCTATGCGATCATCAGAAAAAAACATGTGCTCTGTGCGGCATAATCCTATTCCCTTAGCGCCAAAATTTTTTGCCAAGGCTGCATCCTCTGCCGTTTCGCAATTTGCACGTACAACAAGCTTTGCTACTAAATCCGCTTCCACTAATAACAAATTAAGGCTAGCTGGCGATTCGCTTTCTTGCAAAGGCAACCTACCCTTAATTATTTCGCCAGTGCTACCATTTATGGTTATTACCTCCCCAACTTTTAAAATCAAGCCGCCAGCGTTAATCTCATTTTCTTTAAGATTTACCTCGATATTAGCAGCGGTGATGCATGGCTTGCCCATGCCGCGCGCCACCACCGCGGCGTGTGATGTCATGCCGCCAACAGCAGTGACTATACCCTCTGCCGCCGCCATTCCTGCAACATCATCCGCAGTAGTCTCGGCGCAAACTAGGATAACTTTTCTGCCTGCCGCCGCCCAATCTATAGCTTGGTTGCGATCAAGAGATATATGACCGCATGCCGCACCAGGGGAAGCGGGAAGGCCTTTAGCGATGGGCACATAATCACAAGCAGGGTCAATTATTGGATGGAGGATTTGCTCAATAGCCGCCAGCTTTACTAGCGACAATAATTTCTCCCGCGTAATTAAGTTAGCAGAAAATAAATCATAAGCTATTTGTACAGCTGCAACAGCGCTACGCTTTCCAGAACGTGCTTGTAATATCCATAATTTACCATTTTCAAAGGTGAACTCCACATCTTGCATATCTCCATAGTGATTTTCCAGTACCTTAGCAATATCTTGCAATTGCTTAAAAATATCAGGAAAGAACTGTTGCAATTGGGATATAGAGTTAGGTGTTGCAGCACCCGCTACGATATCTTCGCCCTGAGCTCGCAATATAAATTCTCCATATAACTCATCTTTGCCATTGTTGGGATTGCGGCTAAACAAAACACCGCTGCCGCTAGTAGCGCTTAAATTACCAAACACCATAGCTTGTATATTTAATGCCGTGTATAGAGCATCATCAGTTATTTTGTTTAATTGGCGATAAGCGATGGCACGTTCATTGTTCCACGAACGCAATACTGCAACGATTGCTTGCTGCAATTGCGCATTCACATCTTGTGGAAAATCAATGCCAAAAACATTTTTAAAAGCTTTTTTATACGACACAACATCGCCATCATTTGCATCGCCCAAAGCGGCTAAAAAAGCACTTTCTGCTTGCATAACGATGCTAGCAAACATTCTTATCAAGCGGCAGTAAGAGTTATTGACAAATCTTGCATTCGTTGGCTCTTTTAACATTTCACTAACGATTTCATCATTCAAGCCAATGTTCAATATAGTATCCATCATCCCAGGCATCGAAACAGCTGCGCCAGACCTTACAGAGATCAATAATGGATTTCTACTACCACCAAATATTTTCCCTGTCTTCTGCCCAAGCATAGCCATTGCCGTAGATACTTCCTGAAACAATCCATCTAAGGCATCTTGATTTATAAATTTTGCGCAAGTCTGAGCAGTGACGGTAAAGCCAGGGGGAACAGGCAAGCCAAGCCGCACCATTTGTGCTAAACTTGCCCCCTTATTTCCCAGTAGCTTCTCGCAATCCTCTGCAACATATTCGCCAAAAAAATATATATTAGCGTGATTAGAAGTTGGCGATTGCTGCTTCATTATCGTTTTCGCTAGAGGTATTTGAATCATCATTATTGGCAGCCAAATCAATAACTGCGCTATTACCGCGAATTTGCATTTCTATTTCTTTTGCAATCTCAGGGTTTGCTTTAAAGAAAGCTTTGACATTTTCACGCCCTTGGCCGATCTTATCACCTTTATAAGCATACCAAGCACCCGATTTATCGATGATTCCAGCTTTAGTGCCGAGATCAATTATTTCGCCAGTTTTCGAAATTCCTTCATTATACATGATATCAAATTCCACAACCCGGAAAGGTGGGGCAACTTTATTTTTTACAACTTTTACCCTAGTTTGATTTCCCGTCACCTCTTCTTTATCCTTAACTGAGCCGATTCGACGAATATCTAGCCGCACCGAGGAATAAAACTTCAACGCATTTCCACCAGTAGTGGTTTCAGGGTTGCCAAACATTACGCCAATCTTCATGCGTATTTGGTTGATAAATATTAAAGTACAATTAGACTTAGCAACGCTAGCAGTAAGTTTGCGTAAAGCATGGCTCATTAAGCGAGCTTGCAAACCAACATGCGAATCACCCATATCACCCTCAATCTCAGCCTTTGGCGTTAAGGCAGCGACGCTATCTATCACAATTAAATCCACCCCACCAGAGCGCACCAAAATATCAACTATTTCAAGCGCTTGCTCGCCAGCATCTGGCTGTGAAATTAATAAATTATCTATATCAACACCTAAGCGTTTAGCATAAGAAGGGTCAAGCGCGTGCTCAGCATCAACATAAGCGCAAGTGCCGCCCGCTTTTTGTGCTTCAGCAGTAGCGTGCAATGCTAAGGTAGTTTTACCAGAACTTTCTGGACCAAAGAATTCTATAATCCTACCGCGTGGCAAACCGCCTATGCCGAGAGCAATATCAAGACCTAGTGAGCCAGTTGACACTGCTTCAACATCAACTGCACGTTTTTGCCCTAAAAGCATAATAGAGCCTTTACCTATTGATTTTTCAATTTGTTGCACCGCTGCATCAATTGCTTTTTGCTTATCCATTTTTTACCTCATATGAGCTACTTAATTAATGAGACAATCTTTGCAGCAAAACCTTGTTGATTGCAAGGCATTTTTTATTAACATAATAATGGGCATTGCTAACTAAGCATAGATAGCATTGTTTCTTTATTAAAAAGCATAAGAATGGAATTATGGATCATATCCAGCGCCTTACTGTAGCGTTTGGTTTTTCTATTGAACCTAGCTAAATAATGCC
>Ga0209990_10000327_pt1 | contig 46994 bp, 57 predicted proteins | sample NOAtaG_6_FD_187304 | JGI IMG/M metagenome (GOLD analysis project Ga0209990, IMG submission 187304) | Freshwater lake microbial communities from Lake Erie, under a cyanobacterial bloom - NOAA_Erie_Diel5S_2200h metaG (SPAdes) (version 2) | ecosystem: Environmental > Aquatic > Freshwater > Lake ...
AGCAACAGAATCTTCCAAACTTCTTTTGATCTCGTGCAACAAACGTCTTGTCTCCTCCCGTTCCTCAAGAATCAATTCGGCAAGTTCATTAACCATCAGAGAGAGGTCGCTGACATATTCAAATGGTTCAATGTCTAAGACGTAGTCTTCGTTTTCGGGAGCATCAGCAGCATCTCCCATCATTGAGCGAAGGGTGGAGTAGAGCATTTGGTTGTACACCTCCCTGTGCTGCGGATAGACGAGCCCATCGTCTGCAAGTTCTTTCAAGTATTCTTCTGTGTATTTCATTTGATTTGAACGCTTATGTTTTCTTTCATTGAGGCTCCATCAATCTCTGCTCCGGCTTCCAGCATTTCCTTGATGGCGGTCTTGCTCACCTCTTTCTTTATGACAAAGCAATCTTCCGGCAGAGCATTCTCATCGGTGATTTCCACAGCATATGATTTGCGGGTGGAAAGCTTGACAAGAGGTGTCTCAAACCGCTTCACGCCTTTAGCATCTTCCTGACCAAAGACCAGGAGTGCAGCCTTCAGCGTTTCTTTCAGCCGCCCTACACTGTTCTCCTTTGTCTTCTTGATGGCTTGAATGCGTTTGATTTCCGCAGCAGCAGCATCAATCTCAGAGTCCCATTTCAGAATCAGTTTGGCATAGCCTTCTGCCTTGTGGCTGAAGTTCTCCCGGCTGATGGCAAGTTCCTCCATCAGTTCATCTGTGGCCTCGCCACCCGCCTCCTCAATAATGGAGGCGAGGGCAAGGAATTCTTGTGTGATATTCCAAAGTGTACTATTCATTTTAATTTTCTTTACTTGTTATACATTCAAAAATAAAACCTTCGTGTGCTTCTCGTGTGTCAAGAAGAATGTTTGTGTCGAACCTTCTGTACATCATTCTTTCCTGATCGTAAACTATAAATCTGTGCGCCTTGGCATGATGCTTCGGGGATAGTTCAATTACATCTTTATAATGTTCTTCGTTGTAAGACCAATGGTGAAGATGATTTCCTTTTTCTAATGTCTTTATGTGTTGCGATGCGCTTCTTGCTTTAAGTTTTTCGGGATATTTTTCGTTATACTTTCTGATTGATTCTGCTTTTGTCTGAGGTATTGTATTTTTAGGTGGAGCTGGTGTGAAATACTTTTCTTTGTAGCCCAAACGATAATATTTTTCCCTCCCCCTTTTTCTTTCGCTTTCTATCCAATCAGGATTAGAAGACAAATCATTAACTCTTTTTTTGGCATCAGATTTCGTACAATCCTTGCACTTATTAAGATGCCCATCTCCCATTTGTTTGTGGGCATAATACTCAGAGAGCGGCTTATCTACTTCGCATTTAAAACATACCTTGGTACTCATAATCAATTATTTTCCCAAAGGTATGAATTAAAACGGAAATCTAAAAAACTACCATTTTAAAATGGAAGCTCGAAATCATCTTCTATCTGTGTCACAGCAACCGGTGCTTTCTTAGCAGGCTCTACATGAGCGGTCTTGTTAGGGATGGCCTCCTCTGCAAGCAACTCATCAGCAGACGGTGCAGCATCTTCCGGCTTCCGGCTGAGATAGTCGTTGAAGTATGCCTTTATCTGGTCGTATGCGGCATCAGCCATTTCTCCCTCTGCCTCTTTCAGGCTGCCCTTGAATTCAAAAGCCGGGATGGTGTACTTTACGGAGCCGTTGCGCTGATCAGTAGCACCAGTTACTGCCACCCACTCATCGGGAAGGCGGTTGCTGGTCTTCTTGGTGAAGTCTCCCCATGCAGCACAGGCCGCTCCTTTCAGTCCGATGTTGGCAATGCTGCCATCAGCAAGCATGATGTATATACTCTTGAAATACACACCGCCTTGGAGCTTGTCTTTGATGTCCCGATACAATCCGCTGGCAATGTATCCGCCCTTGAAGGACTTCACATTCAGCACCTGGTTCATGTCGGGAACCTCGTTGCTGTAGATGCCACTCTCCGACTTGCCGTGCCAGCCCTTTACTGTGTGCAGGGTTTTCAGCACTACGAATTTGAAAGGAATCTTGACAGGAACATTGGCTCCCTTTTCCTTATCATAAAACTTGAAACCACCGGCGTTGGAATCCCATTCCAAAAACCGCTTTGCTGGGTTGCTTGACCCGCTCTTGAATTCGTCTCTTCTTGAAGACATAATTGAAAATTGTGTTTAAAATGTTAAATAATTAATTCTCCCTTTTGCTTCGGGTGGTGCAAAGGTAAACCACTTGTTTTACAATTACAAACGAACCTTTGTGCCGGGGTGTTCAGCCCGGAAAGAACATTGAAATGGGACACGGATAAACGCATACACTTTCAGGCTCTACGCAAACAAACTGATCAGAAGGCTGACACCAAAAAGCAGCGTTAATGTGGTCCACTTGGCTATGCCCTCGTGGTTGTCGTGCTTTAAATGGAAGCCAATATTGCGGATGCCCACCCAGATGGCAAGGCACAGAAACAAAGCTGTCATGTGTTGAATTAGTTGCATCAGAAATATTTTGTAAGATGTAGTGCGACAAAGCCGGAGAGCAAGGCAACCACCATCCAAAAGTGAGCAGCCTTGTCTTTCTCTCGGTTTATGCAATATACAACCAAAAGATTTGATATGATGAACACCAGCAAAGCCAGGCACATCAGGAGTCCTTGTATTGCTATGGCTGTCATTTGAATGGGAATTCAGGATGGTTCTCAATGTATTCCTCAACGTCCTGCTGGAAGCTCTCAAACCATACGGAATGCTGCACCTCCTGGACGAACTCTTCAACGCTGGCAAGGGAAGCCCAGATGCCTTCGTAACGCTCTGCTGTTTCCACCTCCGGAATGTAGGCATACATACAGTTGAATGCCTGCCAATAGAAGGCCGTGTAAGCCCCGTAGGGAACCGCTCCATCTGCCGTGAGTTCTATGTCCTCTGTGAATGTCCGAAGCGTTCTAATGAACTCCTGTGCATCGGGAATGCCATTGATGGGCGAAGCGTGTGTTGCAAGGGTGGTTTTGCCTTGCAAATGCCGGAGAAGGATGTCTTCCAGGCAAAGGGTGGACCTCCAATTGGAGGCCCGTCCCTGCGGGGTGGTTCTTTGAATGTTCATTGCCGTGTTGCTTTGAAATATTCAAACCCCTTGTTCAGCATTTCCCGGAGTTCAGCATAGCCGGGCTTGCCTTTAAGGGTTTCGTTCTTTTGGTAGAAGTTTCTCACCCCTTCGATGCCGGTGGTGACAAGGCCGGCTTCCTTGCAGAGGGCTAACACTCTCCGGTGTTGCTGCTCCAATCTTGTGTGTTCCTTATTCATATTCTGCGTGTTCTGCAATAAAATTGCTCCAATATTCAATCAGCGGCTTGTTGGCCGGATCTTTCAAATCAATGTACACATCATTGCCCTCCTCATCGTAAAGCATAGCCTCTTCGATGGATACTTTTGACATCATGCGCCAAATATGCGAGGACTCTTTGCTGCCCCAGTATTCGTACTCTCCGATGCCGTGGTCTACGGCTTTCCATTCAAGGCTCACCGTCAGCACGGCTTCGCCTTCGTAAGCAAGCCCTCCCAGGGAGGCATCGCTTTCAATATACCATGTGTTGTCCTGCATATTACAGAAGGGTTGTGTGAGAATATCCGTTTTCGTGCAGGGTGATGTCGGCTCCATTGGTCCGGATGTTGATGTACGTAGAGTATTCGTTTTTGTTTACGGACACCTCCTTTAGCCTCTCTATCAGAAAGCCAACGTAAGCATCGCCATGAAGGCGGAAGGACATTACTACGGAATCATATTCCGTGTGTGTCACTTTGAACTTGTAGAGGGTGCGGATATCCTCTGGTATCTGCTGCAAGAAAGACTCCGCTTCCTTCAGCTTCGCATAAACGGTTTGTGTTTCCATTTGCTTTTGCTTTTAAACTTTCTGCGAATTAAGGGAGCGCAGTTTCTCCATTGAAAGGGTTTGTGTTGAGCGGCTGCTCTGCCGGATGAGCGGGGAGCAGCCATGTCAGCCATTCGTAAAGGCGTATCAGATCAGCGGCTTTCTTTCCGCCATGCAATTCAATGCGGACATCTTCCACCCATATCAGCGGGGCGGTGCGTCTGCAAGGGACCCCATGCTGCTTGGCAATGTCGTGCATCCGTACAATGGCATCAACTTTCCGAGGAAACACCTCCAGCGCAAAGCACAGCCCGGAAGGTGTGAAAGCCGGGGTGAAGCCCAGGGCAGACAATGTGTCCGCCCCATGTGGCTTGCCTTTGCGGGGTTTGATAAATAGAACCGCTTTCATATTGCCTCAGCAGATACAGTGTAGTCTCCAAAGTCAGCAGAGGTGTCGCCATTCTGCCAGACATATCGCTCCGGATCGGAGTCTTTTACGAATCCGCTGTGGTACTTCTCAACAATTCTGCTGATTCCATAGACAAGGGCTTTGTCTGCAAACCATTCTTCCAACGCCTGATCAGCAGAGGTGGCTTCTATGCGGCCTACAATAGCCCGGCCTCTGGTGGCTCTGTTGTAAGCAAGGGAATGCTCTGCCGTGGTTTCCACAATTGCGAATTCCTTTTTGCTGTTTTCGGGGCGAATGATGCCGCCCAAGGTTTCAAATAGATTCTCCATTTGCTTTGCTGTTTAAATAATTGAAAGAAGTTCTGTATAATGGTCCGAAGATTCACTCCGCTCCCATTGCGGGAGCTCGTTAAATGGATAGGAGTTTCTGCTGATTGCCGCCAGCACGTTGGTGGCATAGGTTTTTAAATGGGTGTTCAGGATGCAGTTTTTGTTCCGGCTGTGAAAACTCACCGGCTCAAGATCAATGCTGCCCACATGGCAGAAACCACCGTCTTTAATGATGTAGTATGCATCAGAGAATTTGCCCAGCATACCCCGAAGGAATAAGTTTGCAGAATGCAGGTCTCTGAATGTCCTGCCTTGGGTGCTGCTGCTTTTTAGTGTAATTTCCATTTTGCTTTGTGTTCAGAATTGCCGCTGTCCCCCGGAATAAGTTGTTTTTTAATTACCAGCATCCGAATTCAAGTGCTGGTCTGTAGTTTTCCTGAAACCAATCACAGTAAGTCTGATGCCATCCGTAAGCCCGGTGCAGGCTTCCGATTTCGTTACGCCTTTCCACTACTTCCCTGAAGTAGGTGGCAAGCCCTTCGATTTCCGGAAAGTCCGGATGCTGAATAAAGTATTCATACCCTGCTGATATTGCCGCATTATATGCCTGGCAACTTTCCACTGTGGGCTGAATGTTTGCAAATGCGGCTTCGATGTTTTGCAGAATGGCAGCAAGTTCCTGCTCCATTTGCTGGCGGCTTTTGCCGTGGTGTTTAATGTAAATCATGATGCGAAATTGTTTTCTGTTTTGTGAATGATAAAAGGGAAAGTGACAAGCGGATTAATTTCTACACAAGCGGCTTTCTAATTCTTTGGCGGCAAAGCCAGCAAGGTAGTGGCCGGAAAGTATCAGATAAATCAGTTTCTGATCCGTGGCTGCTTTGATGTCGGCAATACTGAGAAGGCCGGCAATGTTTAGGATGTCTTTTGAATTCATATTGCTTCAAAGGAAATTGTTGTGAAATGATTGTCTGAATAGAACCAAAGCACGTAATTTGCTAAACTCAGCGGATCCGCTGGAATGCCGTTTTCGATGGCTTCCTCAATTGGCTGTGCAAAATGCTGCTCTGTCTGCTGTGGTAACCACTGCCGGAAATCTGCTGTCTCTGCCAGGGCTTCGGCATTGCCTTCTGAGCAAGCAAGCCCATACTTGCCTGAATTCCGGAATACTTCCTTAACGGAAGCAATCAAAAGTTTTGTTTCTGCTGATGTTTTCATTTTTTCAGATGTTGTTTTGTTGGCAGAAATTATCAAAATAGGCCGCTTCCTGGGCTGCAACATATCCGGAAGCCGGATCCGCTGGCAATGTCGTGACAGACCAAATCAGCGTTCTTTTGCCACGTCTGTAGATTGTTTCAGTTCCGGATATCCGAAATGCTTTCGCTTCACAGTAGGCCAGGGCTGCGGCCTTGTTGCGGAAAATTTGCCCGTTTACAATTATTGTTTCCATTTTTCTGAATTGTTTATGATTGCTAAAATAAGTTTTCGTTTGAATGATTGCCTACAGTTTCAAAGGCCATTTCCAAGGTTTCAAGTTCCGGATGTGGCTGATCAGCAGGCTGAGTTTGGTCTATTAACCTTCCAAGGGCTTTGGCTGTGCTGACAAGTGCTGCCAGCAGTTCTTTTTCTCTTTCTGTGTATTCCATTTTTCTGAATTGTTTAAAGTGTATTAATGCTGTAGAATCCAAACCGACTTTTTGCCTTTACCTTCTGATCCGGAGCACAGCCCGCACTTGCTGCACGTGCTCTTAAATCCGGCTTCTTCTGATGCAGGACAATTTACAAGCCCTGCAATACCTTCCTTTGTTGCAACAAACGAGCGCCAGCCTTGCTTTGCAGCAAAAGTTGCCTGGGCTTCATTGTGGACAGAGGCCATCAGAAAAACGCTATATTCCGGCTTCCTTAACCACTGATGAGTGTAGCCGGTCCAATTCTTTGCGACCGCACAAATGGACCGCATTAAAGGCAAAGGAATTAAGGAAGGTTCACCATATGTCCCAAACCTTACATAAAGCCCTGCAGCATCAGAAATGATGTCGTTTGCAATTTCTTCTGAGAATTCCGGAATATCATTCCATTCTAATTTTAAGCCAATTGACCGAATTGAGGAAAGGAAGCCTGAATACTGCATCATTTTATGAGTGTAGCAAGCGGATACCTTTGCACCATTACTGACAGCAAAAGGACAATCGAAGCAAACCTTTCCATCCAATGCAAAAAAGGCTTCCATTGTGAATTTTTCCCCTGAATTGGCAAGTTCAAACTGTTCTTTGCTGAAATGATAAGTTTGCAAAATTCTTTCCTCAAAGTCTGCTATCTTATCATTTGATGTATCGCCGTAACGGAAAACGTGTAGTACATCGCCTACTTTATAGTAGTGCTTCCAAACTGCATCTTTGCTTCGCTTTTTCATATGTCTGTTTTTTATTGGTTTGTTGTAACTGAGGGCGAATGTGGCGGATTGCTTTTTAACGGAAATCATTTTTTGGATGAATTGACAGAATTTCCGGATGAACGGAATAAATTAAAGGATGAACGGAAAAAGGAATTTCTGCTTTGCGCCTATCTGTGCACAAATGAAAGCCGGTAAAAGGAAAGGAAGGAACAAAGGGAAAGCGGAAAGGGGATTGCCTTTCCTACCTTTTCTGTAAAGGCTTTCCGGTAAAAAGGTATTTCCCTTTCCGCTTGCTTTCAACGTGTCAGCCTTTCCGGAATTGCTTTCAAAGGTTCAGCCTTCAACAAAGAATCTTTGCAAGGATATTTCCCTTTCCGGATGTGATGTAAGGAAGGTATACCCTCAGCAGCATTGCCTACCTAATCAGCCAAACACAGCCACGGGGCTAAGGTAAAGCAGTTCCGGAACCGGTGACCAGGGAGGGGTCGGGTGGGGGGCAATCCCCATCACGTTGATTCGTTTATGGCAAAGTCCCCATCACGTTGGTTCGTATTGGTTTTTCGTAGGGGGCTTTCCTTTAGAAACATTTACTTTAGGGGCATTCCTTTAAAAACATTCCTTCCCACCCCATTTCGTAAAAGCATTCCGGAGAGGCATTCCTTGTGGGGGGCATTTTGTAAATTATTCCTGTTTTGTGAGACAATTGGGACGAGGGGCCTTTTTTGGAGGGGGCAAAAAATGGAAACTTTTTACCAGCCATTAAAAAGGGGCTTTAAATTCTAAAACAAAGAGGCATAGGCTTTTAAGGCACATTGGTGTGTCAAAGCCTCAAATGTTCACCTCGGAATGTATTTATACTATCCGAAATGACTTTCGTTGTAAGTAATTGTGTGATAGTTTTTTATAGCACTTTTGAATGGAAATATTTTTCCACTTTTTTCTTTTGAATGTGGAAATATTTTGCGTTTTTGGTAATTTATTTCCTACTTTGTGGTGTTAAATTATGAAGAGCGGTAAAATTTTTCCTCCGGAAATTGTTGAAGAGAAGCTTGGTGTCAACCCATTTATTTCGGGGTTGGTGATTAAGGTGAGGGCAATAAGGAGTGGGTATGTTCCGGATGGGGAGGATGAGGCTGTGTTGGTGGACAATGTAGTGGAATTGGAGAGGGATGGGTATGTGAAGGTGTTTGATGGGGCTGATGAGAGGGTGATAATGGCGGGGTTGTCCTATAGGGCATTGCAGGTGTGGATGTGGATGTTGTACACGGTGAAGAGTGGGAAAGATTATTTGTGGGTGAATGTTGTCAGGATGATGGGGGAATGTGGGATGAAAAGCATTAAGACACATAAGGCGGCCATAACGGAATTGTGCCGGTATGGGTACATTGCTCCGTGTGTTGGGCATAAGAATGTTTATTGGCTGAATCCTTCAATGGCTTTTAAGGGGAGCAGAATACAGAAATATCCGGGAAATGTTGTTAAAAGCGGAACAGAACAATGAAAGCAATAATTGAATTCAATTTAGACGATCACGAGGATAGGATGGCGCATTTCAGATGCGTTAAGGCTCTTGATATGGCTTTGGCTTTATGGACGTTCTCGGGGCGGCTCAGAAGGCTTGTGGATGATGAGAAGGGGGTGGATGCTTTCTGGGAGGAATGGGAGGATACGTTGGGGGAATATGGGATTAAAATGGACGATTTGCTTATATGAATACAGAAAACGGACAGACATTAGGGGCATGGCTTGCCCCAACGCTGGAACAGATAGAAGATACGCTGTGGAGTTATGAATTGTATGTTCCTAATACGCCTCCCCAGTATAGTGATGATTCATTCCGGGCCATTCTAAAACTGTTCATGTCGGCTATGATGGACAAGATATGGCAGCTTCAGGAGGGGGAAGAGATGGACATTGAGGATAGGGTGAAGATGGTGGAGAAGTGTGGCAAGGATTTGCGTTCCTTGGTGAAAGTTTACACAAACATAGACACAGAGAATTTGTATGGAGAATAATAGCTGCCGGTTTGCCATTGATTTCTTCGAGTTTTGTTTCCTTGTGGAGGCTTGCATTCCTCCAAGGCCCATTGCCCGTTCAATGTTCTGGGAGAAAGTGATAGACAAGCATTTCTATGAAATGACACAGGAGGAACGGGAGAGGCTCTATGAGTGGGTGTGTAAGAATTACACGTATCAGGAAGGCATAAAGAACAAGAACGAGGATTGCCTATTGTTCCAGGCTCGTTTCTCTCCTGACAATCAAGTAAACATTACAACAAATTTCAACGGCAAAGAAGAGACGCACGAGGCTTTTGTGTGGGGAACGAGGTATTACATTAGCTCCCGGAAGTCCATTCAGGAGGAATATATTGTGAGTGTAAAGTCGAATAAAAATGAAAGCAATTAGTCTCCCAGTCCTATTCCTGAACGGAAATGATTTACAACTCACCGAGCTTGGTGTAAAGAGCGAAGATGAGTGCGTTCCTGAAGTGAGGGATGTTCTGTTCTACAGGATTGATGCCGCTTCTCCTCACATTCACGATGGGCAAGAATGCACTTGTATTCACACGGCGGCTCAGGATTTTATTTGCCCTATGCCATTAAAGGAAGTTGAACGAATATTAGAAAAATATGACACACAAGGAAATAGTTAAGGACATGACCCCTGACGAGATAGATGCCTACGTTTTGGGCCTTACAAAAGGGGGTTTTACAGTTGAATGGCTTGCGGCTATTTTACATTTACAGCATGGCATAGATTTATATACGTTATACCAGCCAGAACTTGATACGGCAGCAAGCATGGAGCTTGATAAGCTGAATCAGAATTATGTTCGGGGATGGGAGGATGGCTGTGGTGGTTTTAAGAATGCCTGTAGAGATTGCGTTCCTGGGAGATGGGTAAACTACAGGAAGGAGCTTAGAAATAAAGAAAAAGAAACCGATAATAACTCGAAAACCCCTCCGGGTGAGCATTGTGAAGAGGCTTGAGGGGTCTTATTGTCGCAAATATCGGCAACTTTTGCGACAGGATTGTACGGCAATTGTCCGTACATGCCGTAGATGTGTGCATTGTAAGTCATTCAGTAAGTCATAATATACCCTTTAACACATGAAAAAGTATTTAATTGTTGGCCTTTCGGCTTTGATTCTTGAGGTGGCCTCTACGTTCTACATTCGTACAGCCTCTGAGGGGTCTGTCTTTATGATGATGTGGGCGTTCCTTGGTCCGTTCTTTAATTTGCCCTTTGCCGGCTATATGGTGGAGACGAAGACATGGAAAGAACGTATTACATTAGCCCTGACAATGGGAATGGGGTATATGCTTGGGGCTTTGCTGGTTTACGCAACACAATTTATAAAATAAATATGGGAAATTTAAGACAAAGCATGACACAGGACGAATGGGACGAAATGGCTGTCCCTAAAACAGAGGAAAGCAACGTGTCCCACCCTCCCCACTACGGAGGCAAGGACAATTTATACGAGGCCATTAAGGTGATTGAGGCATGGGACCTTGACTTTTGCCTTGGCAATGTTGTAAAATACATTTCCAGAGCGGGGAAGAAGGGGGAATGGAAGTATAGGGAGGACCTTGAAAAGGCGGCATGGTATTTAAACAGGGCTATTGAGAACATAAAACGATGAGCATCTACCAATACAATAAGTCCCTGAAGATTGTAGGCGTTCACAAGACGCTTATGGAGGCTTCCAAGGCTCTTGGTATTCCTGAGAGAACAATTTCTGCGGCTACGTTAAAGGGGTCTTTCTGTAGGTTTCAGTGGTATTTCTCCCGTGAGATGGGTTTTGTCCCTCTTGGGAGAACAAAGGGGGAGAAAATGGGGAAGAAGTTCACGGTGATGGTGAGTGATGAGGTGTGGGACAAGATGCTTGTTGTCATAGGTCAGCGGAAGAAACAGGATATTTTCCGACATTTGCTTTCTGAATGGCTTGACAATGAAGAACGAAACAGAGCGAATAGTTAAGAGTTTGGAGAACGAAATTGTTATTCTCCAGAACGAACAGGCGGCTTTAATACGCAACAAATGGCGGCTTGAGGAGGAAATACGCAAGCAGAAAGCCCTTGTTGAACGCCTGAAAACACACGCAACAGAGGAAACGGAACGCAAAGGGGCATGGCGTAAAGTGGCTGCCTTGTTGCTTGCCATATGGACGTTGTTTCTTTCCCTGTTCCACATTGAAAGGAAATAGTGCTACATTTGTGACGAATAGATAGGAAAAAACGGGTATAAATATTCCATTTTGCTTAGGAACTAATGGAAAAACGGGTGCTTATAGTGTCCGTTTTTTTTATTTATTTTTGTGCCTCAATGAATTGAAATGACAAAAGCCAATGTTGCCCGTTCTTTTCGTGATAAATACGGAATGGAAATGCCCACAAAGAAGCTGGCGAGAATAATGTATTCCGAGCATACGCTTCTCTTTGCGGATGTGGAAGACGCAAGAACGGCGTTACGCTACATTGAAGGGAAAAGGGGAAATAGAAACATTAAAAAAATTACGAAAACCAAAGAATATTTAATGGAAACGCCCCGGCCTTACAATCCGTACAGCCTCCCTCCGAGCGAAGAGAAAGAATACGTTCCACACGTTATAGAAGGGCCGCAGCGAATTGCAGCCCTTTTTGATATACATTGTCCCTATCACAGCATAGAGGCTCTCACAGCGGCTTTGGAGTGGCTTAAAGCGCATGAGCCTACAATTGTCGTAATAGGAGGGGACTTCTTTGATTTCTATGGCCTCTCACGGTTTTTAAAGGACCCAGACAAGCGTTCTCCTGCGGAAGAGATAAGGACAGGCATTGAGCTTCTGAAGGCCATATACGTTGCGTTAAAGCCTAAGAACGGCCTCGTGTTTAAAATGGGGAACCATGATGAACGTTTCGAGCATTTCCTATGGCAGAAGATGGGGGAAATGGCGGGGCTGCAAGACCTGGAGGAGATGAAGGAAATAACGCTGGAGAACATCCTTCGGAAACGGCTTGGGCCGGAGTTTCCTCTTGCTTTCGTGGGGGACAAGCGGATAATTAAAGCCGGCAATTTGAACATTACGCACGGCCATGAGTTTCCTTCCGGCATTAGCAGTCCTGTGAACATTGCAAGGGGGCTGTATTTGAGGGCCAAGGCTAATGCTATGTGTGGACATTCGCACCGCACTTCGTCTCATGTCGAGCAAGACATTAACGGACAGATGATTACCACTTGGTCTGTTGGTGCTTTATGCGAGCTAACTCCGTTGTATATGCCAATAAACTCTTGGAATCATGGGGTTTGTTTGATAACTTTAGAGGAGAATGGAGATTTCTCTGTGGAGAACAAAAGAATTAAAAACGGAAAGGTATTGTAATGGCATACGTTTATAGACACATAAGGCTTGACAAGAACGAGCCGTTCTATATTGGCATTGGATTCGACTCAGAATACAAAAGAGCTTATGAAACTCATAAAGGCAGAAGAAGTAAATTTTGGTTAAAAATTGCATCTAAAACCAAGCATATTGTTGAGATTCTGATTGATGACATTGATGAAGAAACGGCAAAAGCCAAAGAAACGGAGTTTATAAAGCTCTATGGTAGAAAAAATCTTGGGACCGGACCATTGTGCAACTTAACAGATGGCGGGGATGGATGCGCTAATAGAATTTTTACGGCAGAGCATAGGCAAAGACTAAGTGTTGCCAGCAAGGGAAGGGTTTACTCTTTGGAAAGAAGGCAGATAATGAGCGAACAACGCAAGAACAACCCTATTATTTTTACTGACGAAATAAGAAAAAAAATTAGTGAAGGAAACAAGGGCAAAAAGCTATCTCCCGAACACATAGCCTTAATGAAGCAGCGCATAGGAGAAAACAATCCTATGTACGGCAAACGGAACTACAATTACATGGGAGAAGTTGCTGCATACAAAGATGGTGTTCAAGTGGGAGTTTATGAGGGCATCCACAAAGCTGCCTCCGCACTTAATGTCACAGCGACCAAAATCTCAGCTTGCCTAAACAACAGAAGAAAAACCACCGGAGGCTACACTTTCAAACGCCTCAATCTCCCGGAGGACGGACAGGCTTACGTTCACAACAAGCGAATAAAGAACGGACGCATAGTGTAAAGCGAAACGGTAATAAAGTGTAAATTTGCATTTCAACATTAAACAACAAAGACATGGCAGACGATAATAAAGAGCAAAAAGCTAAAGAACTAATGAGGCGGTCAAATGAAAGAAAAAGGTTTGCAGCCGAACAAGAAGAATTTGGTAAGGCTCAAATAAAAAACAAAGTTAAGCCAGGCTCAACTGGGTATTCATGGGACAACAAATTGGCCGATAGAACTTTACTTCCTGTGGGACAAGAAAGGCTTGATATTGCAAAAAAGTATAGGGACATGGCTAAAAAAGATTCTCTTGAAGCCGTTAGTCTTATGAAGCCAGCCGCCATTGTCGCTCCCGTTAAGCGTCCTTCCGAGGCGGTGATGAAGAAAGTGACAGGCAAGAAATAATGCCCAAACACGCCTCCCTTCCGTTCCATTTCTATGTGAACGTGAACAATTCGTTCCTCGGCCCTGAAATGCCGGAGGGCGTTACAAAGGCTATTTGGCACGGGATATATTGCCGGGAGTATCAAACGCTCTCTTGCCATGTGTTCCTCGAATCAGGGGCGCATTGGAGTGGACTGCCAATTCATGCATTGTCAGTCACAGAAGATTTCCGTTACGGCCCTGAGATGCTGATGCCGTGGGCAGGAATGGGGGAGGAAATAGAAGCCGTTTATATGCCGTTCTTAGAAGGGCTTGAGGCAACGGAGATGCTATCCCCTGGTCCTAACGGGAGGCACACAGGCATCATTGTGGACTGGAAGGACGGCTACAGCCGCTATCCTGCGGAGCACAAGCCCCTTTCCCTCATTCAGCTTGACAGCGGGCAATTTGTGTTGTTCCCCAACAATTATGTTGTTTACAAGGAGAAACACTTTGTCAATCACAAGGCAAAGGAGAACATGAAGCATTACAGGAGGGGCGAGGAAGTGTTCTGGGAAAAATAATTTAAATTTGCGTTATGGCACAATACACAGACTTTGGATTTATGAGGCCGGAGGAAGCATCAAATCAAGATGACGGCCCTGTAAAAAACTTTTTCAAAAAACTTTTTCGTCCTCAAAGAGGCTTGGTTGGAGACGTTCCTGTTACAGGGTTAAAAAAATCTGAGCCTATTGTAAGACAAGACCCAAATCGTCGTGCCGTTCCCGGAGGACTCTCTGATGCCGAAAAGATTGCCATTGAGCAGGACGAACGGGAAAAGATGCTGGAATACATGAGGCATCCCTCCTACAAGCAAAGACTTCAGAAAGAGATATTCTACGACAGCTACAACCCATCAAGCAAAAGTCATAACAAAATTGTAGAAGACGAATACAAGCGAAGACTTGACGAAGTAACTACAATCCCTATTTCAAGGGGTAAATTTAGCCAAGTAAGGGATTCCGAAATGCCCTACGCTCAATACTTCCCACTCGTTTCATCTCATTCATTTTATTTACCAGGAGGCTCAAAAGGAGAGTTGTCGAAAAAGGGATTCCCTCAAATTGTAATGAGTGAAGATGTTGAAAACGGAACTATAAACACCAACCCAAATCTTTACAGACAAGTGTTAAGGCATGAGCTTGGTCATTCCTCTCATTCGGGGGACCTTGGAGGATTCGCTTATTCTGAGAAAAAAGGAGAAATACCTTATCCCGGAATGGTGACAGAGCAATTACAAAAACATTCTGAAAGCCCGGTGGTAAAGGAAAAAATGCTTCTTGCCGATTTAGTTAGCCCATCTTATAACACATATGGGAAAAAAATTAAGAAAGAAATAGATGACTTTGCTATATCAAGATTAGGCCCCGAAAAAGTTCAACAAATTAAGCAAGCTCAGGATAGAATGAATGCCGAATACAAGGCTTTAAGGAAAGAAAAAGGCAGTGAATACGCTCAAAAATATGGCCCCGATTGGAACAATCCTGAGTTTAGGGAAATCCATAATGACCCTATGTTTACACATCTTGACCAAAACGACACGGAGGTGGCAACAAGGATGATAGGACTTCGCCGTCTTGCTGCTGATAAATTTGGTCATAACATGAACGAAGACTTTGACATTAAGAAGTACAAAGACCAGATTCAGGATTATTTCAAAAAGAACGGGATGATAGACGAGTACAAGCAGCTCTCAAAAGACCTTGAACTCTCTGATGACCAAATCAACGAGATGATGAAGTACATTGCTCAAAACGAAAATCAACAGCAATCAGCCCGATACACAGGATAATAATATGGCATACAGAATAGACGAAGGAGAAGGTCCGGTGAGTTTCTCGCCCGTAAGGGGACTTGCTGCTCCAACAAGGCAAGACACGCTTGACCTCATCCAAAGGAGCGAGGCTGTAAGACAATTCATGGAGAACGCTCGTGATGAAAGGGGGAAGCGTATGTACGAGCCTGATGAAACCATTAGCCGTAAAAGGAGTATGCCAAAGGCTGCTGCTATGTCAAAGCTGGAGAATGCCCGTAATGCTATGGCTCAAAGAGAGGCAATGAAGGGCCGTACAACAATGGCTTCTGAGCAGGGCAGAACGGCAGGGGTGCTTCCTTTTGGTGATTATGCCAGACAAATAAGCCCTGAGCGTTTTGAACAAAGGGAAATTGAAAGTCAAATAATCAACCCAGCGGCTCCTATGTCCATGTACGACACAAGGATACAGCCGGATACGGTGTATTTGTACAAGCAAAGGACTAAGAACGGACTTGCTCCCGACTTGGTTAGCGTTCCGGGATATAGCACAAGAATGGCTCCTAAAGAGTTCCCTTCTACAGAACGGGAGGCTCCTTCAATAGTTCAGCCTGTAGCACGGCCTCCTCAAAGAGTTCCTCGTCAGGAGAATGTAGAAAGGGTTTCGTTTGGGACAAGGGGTAATAGACCTCTGTATAGCCCAGGTCCAGCCGGAAGAAGGGGAGGAAGCAATAGGCTTCAAGGTCAAGGTGCATTGATGAATGCCTGGGAGAGGGTGAGAGATATTTTTGATTAATTTTTTTGCTATTGTGAAATAAGTCTGCCTATCTTTGCAGAGCCGAAAGGCAGGAGAGTAGCGGCTCCGGGTTAAAAACTTTAAAAGTCCTTTGTTTGCTTAGTAGGGTCCGCTACCCCGAACGGCAGACAAAGGACATTTTATTTTATGTATCACTCGTTTAATGTTTATCACGCTGAAAAGTATGGCCTTTCAGAAGCCATAATGATTAATTCACTCCAGCACTTTATTGTGCAGGACATTGCGAACAACAGGAACTTTTATGATGGCCGAACATGGGCATTATTAGTTATTCCTTCCACGCAAAAAACTTGGCCCTATTGGTCAAAGAAGCAGATTAAAAGAATTTGCGAATCACTTGTAAATCAAGGCGTATTAATTCTTGGAGAGAAAAGCAAGCCAGAGATTAATAGGTTTTGGTATGCCTTTGCAGATGAAAAAGAGTTTTTCCCTAATATTAATCTATAGTAGATATGGAAAAGCATAAGAACGAATTTATAAAGCGCACAAAGAGAAGAGACAACTTTGTTGTGATTGGCAATGAGGTTATTCAAGATAGTCGAATGACAATAGAAGCAAGGGGTGTTTTAGTGTATCTTTTGTCGTTACCTCAAGATTGGGTTATTAGGAAAAACGACTTACAGAAAAGGCTTGCGGTAAGTAGGAGGACTATTGACAGATGCTTTGAAGAGATGAAGCAATGTGGCTATTTGTGCGAAACAGATTTTGTAAAAAAGGATGGCAAATTTGATGGTAAAGGCTACTTGATTTATGACTATTCAATTTACAAAAACGCCCCTGAAATGTATTCTACCGATGCTCATGGTGAGCAACGGAATGACGATACCGATGCTCATGGTGAGCACCGGACCGATGCTCATGGTGAGCACCTAATAAAGAACACAGATATACAACAAAGAAATAAGAATAATCCCCCTTTATCCCCCAAGGGGGAAAATGTCCGGATTGATTACAAAGGATTGGACAAAGCCGTAGCAGAGTGGCTTGAGTACAAAGCCGAAAAGAAACAGAAGTATGCTGGGGTTAAATCAATCCAGACCATGATCAATCGTCTTTGGAAAATTTCTAAAGGCAATCCTGAAAAAGCAATGGAAATTGTGGAAACATCAATGGCAATGAACTATCAGGGATTCTTTGAACCGAAAGAAAATAACTTTGCCGCTGCCCCAGCTAAATCAACTCCTCCACGGAAAGCCAAAGTGAAATACTTTGACACGGACTACCCAGACAGGGTGAAAGTGGCAACGAGGGAAGAATACGACCTCCTCGTTTCAGGAAATCCGGACAGCACTTTTGAAATCGTCTACGAATATTGGGACTAAGGTCAGATGGAAATTAATGGGTTTGAAATTGATGAGTACAATGTCCACGGCATTAAGCAGGGAGCAACGGCATGGACTTGTCCTCTTTGCAGCGAAAGCCGCACAAAAAACAAAACGCAAAAGTGTATGTCCGTCAATTGGAAGCTTGGCTTGGGCCATTGCAACCATTGCGGAGAGAAAGTGCAGCTTCACACATTCAAGAAAAAGCGGGAGATGAAAGAATACTTAAAACCTCAGCCCCGAACAGAAAAACCATTCATCCCGGAGAAAGTGGCTACGCATAGCCAAACTGATCGTGGGATTAGTAGGGCCACTCTTGAAGAGATGGGAATCACTATTAGCCAGCAATGGATGCCAAAGGCTCAGAAGGAGGTGATGGTGATGGAATTCCCATACAAGTTTCAGGGAGAGTTGGTGAATGTAAAATATCGTGGCCCCAACAAGGACTTTAAGTTTGAGAAGGGGTGCGAGTTGATTATGTACAACCTTGATGGCATTCTTCACGAGGAGTTTTGCGTAATCGTGGAAGGTGAATGGGATGCTTTGTCCTATGTGGAGGCCGGAGTTAAGAATGTAACCAGCGTTCCAAATGGCTTCACGCTTCCAAGACCTGATGGCACAAGCAGCATCAATCTTCAGTTTCTTGACAACTACTACCACTACTTTGAGAACAAAGAGCGGATATACCTTGCCGTTGACAATGATGAGCCGGGCAATCACGGAAAGCAGGAATTGGTTCGGAGGTTTGGAATGGAGAAGTGCTGGCTCATTGATTTCAAGGATTGCAAGGATGCGAATGAGTATTTGGTCAAGTATGGCAAGGAGGCATTGGCTGCAACGATTGGAAATGCCACACAGTTCCCTTTGGAAAACATCCAGACATTGGATGACTTTGAATACGATCTTGAGAATTTCTACATTAACGGCAGTCCCAAAGGATACACCACCGGAATGGAGGCTATTGATGACATCTATTCCATAGAGCCTGGTCAATATTCCATCATCACCGGTCCTCCCGGCTCAGGCAAAAGTGAATTTGTTGACAGCATTTGTCTTGGCTATGCATTGCGTTACGGAATGAAAACGGCATTCGCTTCTCCGGAGAACAAGCCAAACTATCTTCATGCTGACAAAATCATTAGGAAGATTCTTGGGTACAGACCCAAAAATGAGCAACAGATAAGGTCGTCTGCTTTTAGGGCTTCAAAGGATTTCTACAGAGACAACTTTCTTCATGTGGAGTTTGAGGATGGCTATGACCTTCACAAAATCCTCAAGAAGTTTGAAGAACTTGTCCGCAGAAAGGGTGTAAAAGTTTTTGTGATTGATCCATACAACAAGACCAGGCTGAAAGAGAGTGCAAACAAACAAGTGAATGACTACACCTCCGACTACCTAAACGAAATTGACATCTTCTGCAAGAGGACAAAGAGCATTGTCTATCTCGTTGCCCATCCAGTGAAGATGAAAAAGATTGAAGGAACAAATACCTACCAAATGCCGGATGCCTATGACATCAAAGGAGGAGGGGAGATGTTTGATATGGCCTACCACATTTTGGGCGTGGTAAGGGATATGGACTTGGATTTTGTCCGTGTAAAGACTTTAAAGGTAAAGTTCCAGCATTTAGGAAAGGGAGGCGAGGAGGCTTTCTTTAAGTGGAATTTCAACAATGGCCGATACGAAACCATCCGTTTTGACCCAAAGGTTGATTCCGTACCTGTTCCAAATTGGAACAACGACTGCTATGTTGTGGGTAACACACTCAATGGGGAGGTGAGGGTGAAAGAATTTTATAGCCGGATAGATGCGTTTGAATCAAACCAACTTGCCATAGCAATTGAAAATGGAGAGGCTCCTTTCTGACATTGACCAAAGAAAGTGGGACATTCTCCACACTTTCTGCTATGCTTACATTTGCCAGCCTCCTCAGGAAACGTGGAATGATGCCCAGATGATGGAAGAGCGAAAGGAGTTGCTTGAAATGGTGGACAATTGTGTGCATTCTACAAATTGGAAATCCATTCTCTCTGCCAAATCCCAAATGAGGCTGATAACATTGAGCATAAGACACGCAAAAGAATTTTACAACTCTGAAGTCATCGGAGAAAAAACAGATGCTTACAGAGCGATTGAGGGCTATTTTAAAAGAGCAGACTGGGAGAGGCAAATGCTTCGTGGAGAAAATCCTCCTCCTCTTCCACATCTCACCATCTACATGAAGCAAGGTGATAGATATCACAAACCTCAAGCAAGTTATACAAAATCAAAAAACAAGAAAGCAAAATGATAGACTTATTAATCAATTTTGACAAGGAGGATGACAAGCGTAAGTTATTCTCCGTTCTGAAGAATCTGAAAGGCAGCTTTGCCGTATCTTTGAAGAAGAACAAAGCCCAAAGAACCTTGCAGCAGTCAAGGTACTATTTTGGAGTTGTACTGGCGTACCTCAGTGAAGAAACAGGCTTCACTAAAGACGAGGCACACCAGCTCATGCAACGGATGTTTCTCAAATACGCTAAAGACGTATCTGACGGAACAAGTGAAATGTTTGTCCGTTCCACTACATCTCTCAACACTGTTGAGATGAATGAATACATTGAACAAATCCGCATATTTGCCGTGTCAGAGTTGGGTTGTTATATACCGGAGCCTAACGAAATTGTGTATGAGAAGTAAAAAGAAACCCGTTGTTGCCCGTGTGCCAAGAACCCGGAACAATGGCACGGAGACGGACAGTATGCATATGGGGAAAATCAGAGCCGGCCTTAGAAACATAAGCCGCTGGTGGAAGCCATTTCAGGTGGCTCTTCGTGAAGCATCTGTAAAATGCAACATAGGGGGCAAAATCAAAACCCTCTACAAATGTTGCAAATGCAAGCGTATGCTTGTCAGACAAAGCGTAGAGGTGAATCACATTATTCCTGTAGGAAGCCTTAAATCCTATGCTGATTTGCCGGGATTTTGTGAGCGGCTTTTCGTTGAGGACACCTCTCTGCTTGAGGTGGTGTGCAAGGAATGCCACGCAGAGATTACTAAGGAGCAAAGAAAGAAAGTTTGACTTGTGAAAAAATTGCCATAGTTTTGTGCGCTACACAGAATTATGGAAAAGCAAGTTCAACAAGTGCTGGAGTTTTATAAAGCTTTCAAGCACCCCATAGCCACCTCGCCAAAATTCATCCCCATAGAAAGGGTGATAATGCGCCACCGCCTTCTTGATGAGGAGGTGGTTGAATTGTTTGAGGCCGGATCAAACGGAGATATTGTTGATGTGGCAGATGCCATAGCAGATTGTTTCTATATTCTGATTGGCACGGCAATTGAGTATGGTATTGCAGAAAAGTTGCCGGCTTTGTTCGATGAGGTTCACCGCAGCAATATGTCCAAGTTGGATGATGACGGAAACCCAATATACAGAGAAGACGGAAAAGTTTTAAAATCAAACAATTATACGCCCCCAAACCTAAAAGACATAGTATGGAACAGCATCCAAAAGTAACGATGATTGATACCAGGGTTCTTGTCCTTCCGGATAAGGCTGCTGATTTTTATGATGACAAAGGCACTCTTATAATTCCTGACATTGCCAAAGAATCTCCTCCGCAGGGCGAGGTTATTTCCACCGGCAACAAAGTGGAGGTGGTTAAAGTGGGAGACAAGGTTCTCTACACTCGTGGAGCAGGGACAAGAGCCGAGTTCAACAAAACTGAATACCTCATTATGAGGGAATTCGACATTCATTGCATTCTGTAATGGCATTTGTCACACAATACACGGAAAGCCTGCGTCCTTTAAGGGAGTACCTTGTTGAAATCACCGGGATTTACAGGGAAACAGTTGAATACGGCACTCTGCTTTTGCATAGCCCATCGAATATATATAACGAAACGAATGGGCTATGCGAGGAAGGGACAATTGTCAAGGCTCCCTTGTTTGCAGAGCATAATGCTGCCTATGTAGGAAAGAAAGCCACCTTTTGGTTTTCTGAGGCTCACTCCGTGTATAGGGGGCATATGCCAAAAATTGATGGTCATTTGCTTGTTCTCCCCGAAAGTGTCATTTCCATAGATGGCAATATGGTGGGGGAATACATCTACTGCAAACCCATTGAGACGGCAAGGTCTGCTTCGGGACTCATCATTCCCAACATAGAACTCATCAGCTATGACACTCTTCAAAAGCCTACTCAAAACATCCGTGAGTTTTACACGGACAGAGGCAGAGTGGAAGGCAAGAATGAACATTTCCCTGAAGGAACAATTTTATTCTGGGGAGATGAAAGCAATGTCCGCTTGGGATGGAACGGAGGATTTCTTGTCCGCAAGAGAATGGTTCTCTGTCATGGAGATGATGCCAAAAGAATGTCATACGTCAAAAAGAAACCAAAGAAGTGAAAAAAGATGTCCCTTTATTCACGGAGAGGAAAAAATTTGGAAGGCCGATTAAATATGACTTTTCAGGCTTTACTAAAGAAAATGTCAGGTACATCGTCTTTCCCGGACTTACTACCAAACACTACGATAGCCTCCGAAGTACTTTTTGCAGATGGAGAAGAATACAGGGAGTCGGTGGCCGTTTTGAGTATGATTTTCTTGATGCAACAGAGAAAGAACCGTGTGCAATAGTGATATGGAGGTCGGGAGAGTTTTAAACCCAAACATTTGGTTATACTTCAATGACAAACGGGTGGGCAGATTCAGGTTTTATCAGTTTGATGAATTCTTTTCACAAGGCATCCAGTTCTACCCATATGCTAACATATACGAATTGAAACGATCATGGAGGATTACGAGCAAGCTTCTGAAGACAAGGTCAAAGCCAAGAGCAAGAGCGGGGATGAGCGAAAACATGGAGGGCATATATATCTACCGCCATCCAAGGATAGTTGGAGAAGAGTCTTTAATGAAACGCTTAAATGCTACGAAGTTTACGTCAGGAAAAGTAATGTTCTTGTAGCCACCGGCATAGGAAACACCGGAGACAGCTTCCTTATTGGTGCGCTCCCGGCAATTATGGAGATATATGAAAAACTGCTAAAAGAGATAGAAAATGGCGAAGTTAAAGAAGAAACATTCCGAGGAGCAAAGTACATCCTCACTAAGTTCAGGGAAAATGTCCGAAAAAGTGAAGCAGTGGGTAAGTCTAATCTACTCCGACTCAATACCCCTGAGTTTGACTTGGGAGGGCAGGGTGGCGGAAACTACACGGAGGCTGGGCTACTCTCTGAGTGATGAAGAACTCCGGGAGGCAAGCAGAGAATATTTCCTCTTCAATATAAAGGCCGAAGCCTATTGGTCTATGGTGATGATGTATCACAATGTCTGCGACTCCATCCGCACTCCAGAATCTTCCGGAGAAGGGAAGGCAAGCAATGAAAACTCTTCTTACAAAACCAAAATAGACAATAGTTTAAAACTGAAGCCTGTGATGGATGAAATCCGCAGAATGGCTGATGATTTGTTTAAGAAGAATGAGGTTGCTGAAGCCGACTTCAATGCCGGCAAGATAGAAAGTGACTTTGGCGAAGGTGCGCTTGAGGCTGCTTTAAGAGAGGTGAACAATGAAAGTAGTACTCGTAAAGGAAAAGCAAAAGAAACGGAGGAAGCCTAAGAGGGAGCAGTTTATAATATTAAGCAGAATTCTATGGGATGTTCCTCTTGGTTATCTTGTTCCTGTGAGCAAATCCACATTTGTCAGCAAAACGTATGTGGAATTCAGGAAGTACATAAAGCATATGTATCGTGGATGTTTCATCCTGATAAAAGAGAGTAAAACACAATGGATATTAAAACGAGTGAAAGATGAAAAGGGCTATTCCGAAGCGGATAAAGCAGATAGAAGAAGGAGATTTTATCTACCTCAAAGGGCTACACGCTACCGCAAAATGGGAAGTGGTGAAAGTGGAGGGCGGGAAGGCTTACATGAAAATGGTTAATGAATCTAAAGAATATGTCCATCCTTCTTTAGAGTATGAAGTTGGGAAGCCATTGTTTAAAAAAGGCTTGAGAGCATTCCCATACAGCAGCCTTTTGGAAAGGGACTGGAAGGCATACCAGGCGAAAAAAGAAATGATGTCTATGTTTTATGCTATAGACAGACTTTCAAGAAAGTTGCCTAACTTACAGAACAGCGCAAGGGTGCTACTTTGCAAAAGCATTGTAGAGCGGTTTATTGTTGAAATGAAAGAGGCTCTTCGCAGAAAGAACGATGCTTGGAAAGAATACAGAATTAAGGAATAAGCGTCTTGAGGAAACCATTTGGAATCTCAAGTGTATTACACCTCCCATCCCGGAAGACCTGACGGTTATTCCCGGATACGGAGACCCTAAAGCAAAGTATAAACGCACTCACATCCCTGAGTATATGGCTATTGAGAAAAGCCAGATACAAGCGGATGGCTCTATTCATTACACTCCTCTTCAGCAGCAGTTTATAAAAGAAGAGATTAAAAAGATATTCCATTCCGGAGAGTGGGTGTACATAAGGGGTGTCCTAACATGGCTCAATCCTTGGATGTACTTTGGCCTGAACTATTGGAGACCAGCCGTAGAAAGCAATGATGGCTTCCTTGAATATCGTGAAAGGCAGAGAAAGATTTTACATTTCTGCTGGAATGTTTATCAGCATCACAAGGAACTTGGTGTTGTCTATTTGAAAGGCCGTCAGGAGGGTTTGTCTACATGGGGTCACCTGATAATGTTTTGGCTTGCCATACGAGCCGAAAAGCAGAACATAGGACTTTCTTCCTCGGATCAAAAGCTTGCAGATGAGAACTTTGACGAACTCATTGCAAAGCCTGTAAATGCGCTGCCCATATGGCTCATTCCGGTACACCGGATGAACAAGAACGAATTGCTTCTTGTTGAGCCACCGGAGAGGCAGTCGAAAACTAAGAAAACTACCAGCGTTTCCAAAGCACTCGGAGGTTCTATAAGGCTGCGTGCCTTGACAAAACGAGGATGGGATGGTAAACGTCTTAACGGTCTATTTGCCGATGAGGGCGGTAAGTGGGTGCTTGTGCAGATAACCAAGTGGTGGAGTAAGCAAGTGAGGGCTTTGATGGTGAATGGCCGCAAGAGGGGCTTTGCGTTCTTCCCTACAACAACAGAAGAGGGCGACCAGGGTGGAGCGGAATTCCAAAAGTTTTATGAGCAAGCCGACCTTGAAACACGGCAGAACGGCAAGTATCCCACCACCACGAACAAACTGATAAGTCTTTTCATTCCAGCATATATGGGCTTACCGGGATGGACAGATGCTTATGGAAATGACATTGTAGACCATCCTGATGATGAGCAATGGGATTGGATGCAAAGGCATGGACATGATGAAAGAATCGGGGCGAAAGAAAAGCTGATGCGTGATCGCCAGCAGTTGCTTGACGCTGGGCTTGATGACCTCTATGCTGAAGAATGCCGCCAAAACCCATTCACTCCGGCTGATGCTTTCAATAGCCTTAATGAGCATTGCCCATTTGATGTCACGATTCTGCAAGCCCTAAAAAGGACGGCAGATACTCCGGAGGTTCAGAACAGAATCAGAAGAGGTTATTTCTATTGGCTGGATGTAAGGGAGCGCAGTATTGTCGGATGGAAGGAAGATGCTAATGGTCCCTTTGAAAGAACCTGGGAGCCGCCTCCCAATCTTATAAACAAAACCCAATCAAGAAGAGGAGTTAAAGCCCCTGCCAATGGCAAGATAGGCGCATTTGGGGTTGACCCATACTTGAAAGCCAGCACTAAAAAGAAAGGCTCTAAAATGGCTGTAACGGGAAAGCTTTATTACAATCGCTACCATGAAGAGCAGAATAGGAAGGAGCGTGACACAACGGGAAGGGATATGCCGGGATACTTTCCAACACCATCCGTATTTCTATCTTTTGCCAACAGAAGCCCAGACAGCCATTACGACATGGAGCAACTTCTGATGGCTGCTATTTATTATAGTATGCCCATTGTTATCGAAAATAACGCTTCCATTGCTGTAGAAAACTTCTTTAACGCAAGGGGCTATGGAGGATTCCTTCTTCGGGAAGCCGAAATTCTGAATGAAACCTCCCCTACGCAAATTCAATGGGAAACCACCGGAATACACACAGGGGGAGAAGGAGCCGGAAGTGATGTTGTCAGAAGAGGGGCAACGTATTTTAATGATTTCCTTAGAGGGGATAGTTTGTTCTTAGGGGATCATACATACAAGATTGCAGAAGAGCCAATCCGCTATCCATTCCTGGCAAGCATAAATGACAATATGCAGTTTGATATAACAGACAGGACTAAGAGTGATGCCACGATGTCCATCATTATGGTTCATTTCTATGAGTACAACGTGAACGAATATAGCAATCCACTTTCGTTTAGCGGAGCCCCACAGAGTGATGTTAGGAGGCTATTCCCAAGGGGTACATTTCTGAGGAGGGTGAGAGTGTAATGAAAATTTTTTTATGATGCCCCAAAGATTTTGTAATTTTGGGCTTCACTAAAAAACTTTATTCTCAATGGCACTTCTTAAAATGATGACCACCACCAACCCTCAGACAGCAACTTCTGTAGTGGGTGGTTCTGCTTTTTTCGTTTATAACACAGACCAAATCAACTGGCTGACACTCGCTTCCAAAACCGGAACAACCGCTTCAAGCGTGTTTGATTATCAGCTCAATGGAGGTGGTGTAGGAAAGGCTGCTGTAAAGCATAGCGTAGCCAACATCATCACTGCTGGCGGAGCTTCTACCGTTAGCTAATTAGAAGAGTCATTGAGACAAGGAGGCCGCCCTTCACGAGAGGGCGGCTATTTGTGTTTTATTTGACATCTGCAAAATATCCTTCATAATGTTCTATACTCATGTGGTGAGGCTTTGAGTGTTGAGAAATGGCTAAATAGTTTTGGGTATTTCCTTCAGTACCTGATTGTGTAACCCATTCGCTTCCATGAGGCAAATGATAGCATATGTTGTATGGAAGTTTGTGTTTCACTACATCAGCCCAAAAATTATCCCAAGCTGCTCTTCCAAGCCTTAATGGAACATCTATAATATCAGCTACGCACGAGGCATTGGGGCGAAAAACAAAGAGGTCTATTCCTTCATAAACAGGCTTATCTTTAATTGCCTTAAAATCAAGCAATCCTTCTGTTATCACATCTACTCTTTTTGCATAGCAAGCCTCAAGATTGTGCGTGTCCATGTGCGCCCTGATAATTCCTGTGGCTTCTGGAACAAGACAAATGTCCCGGTTCATAATAATCAAAAGGTCGTCAGGGTGTGTGAAACATTGTATTCCCTCTAATAGCATTTCATTAAGCATAGGCCATTCTTCAGATGAATGAAGCAATAGAGAGGCATGAATGTCCATTGTACACAACTTGCTCCATGAATAGGCGGCAAGTCCATATCTGCCGAGTGTATGTGTTTCTGTCACCTGATAGTCATTGACAAGAATGTATGTGGTGGCTCGGTTTAGGTCGTAGTGTTGCCTAACAGAAGTGTTCTTGGCTATGCAGGCAATCATTTGAGCCGCATCATGCCCTATCATTTCTTGAGTGAATATCCCAATTGTGGATGGCTTTGGCGTAGCCTGAACCCAAGGTGCGCTCCGGGAAATAAGTATATGAGGCTTTTCGCACAGATGGAATTGCAAGCTGTCGTTTAGGATGTACAAAGTGTCTTCTTGGTTCATATCCCTATGAAGACGCTTGAACCCATCCGTGTGTGGCTTGTAGATTTCAAACGGAATGCCCAAAGATGTAAGAGCATAACGAGTGTTAATCAGAATGTTCTTGTCCGTGATTTTGCTTGAGCTGCCATCAAGGGCAACAACGGCTTTCTTAAAGTTGTGCATAATATTCCTGAAATGCTTGAAAACTTCTAAAGGGTAAAACCAATTTTGGGTCTTGCCCATCTTGTTGGCATATAATAATTTTTTTGTCCGGCCATTTCATTGTACACATTGTTGCTGCCATTGTAGGGTTTCGTGCAAATTCGGCCCCAAGCTCATACACTTCATGTTGTGGAAATAAGTCATAGACAATTTGGGCAAATTGACTCATGCAACAAATGATGGAAGGCTGTTTGAGTTTTTTGCACACCATGTAAATGTCTCCGAACCGGCCAAGAATGACATAAACAGGCCATTCGGTTTTTATTTTAGGGACAAGGTATTCATAGTATTTTATTGGCTCATCGGGAGGGACAATTCCTGATGCTACAATTCCAGGCCATGCGGAGCCTCTGTGCGTTCCTCCATGCTCTCCGCAGTTGTAGGCACGAGATATAACCGGAAGTATTTCGTCCATTTCCCCTAAATGCTTACTAATAACAACATCCCATGATGTATCTCTATGGTCGCTTCCCGTTGTCCATGTGGCAAACATTTCTTCCCATCTGTCTCTCCATGTGCCCCATCCCCAGCAAGTGAAATAGTTTTGGCGCATCACTTTCCCATAGTCTTTTGGGGAAATAGGAAGCGAAGGTTGATTGTCATGCCCCCATAGGCCAATGGTATGAACAGAATAGTCGTCCTTGTACTTCTCTGCTGCCCACTCAATGTATTGAAGAGCATCATCAGAAATGATAATATCATCCTCAATCATCAGAACAAAATCGGGGTTGTCTTCCCATGCAAGTTCTAATGCCCGTCTTACATTGTAATTACATCCACGCTTCTGTTCGGCAACATCAGGAATCACACCAAAGAACTGATAGATGTTGTACACCTCCTGATTGAACGAGCCGTCTGCATGGCAATCAATAGCGCAGAATATGCGATACTTGTCGGGTGTAAATCCCTTTGCTCCAAATATGGCAGCAATGGAGCGTTGAGAGTATTCTGGCCTATTGTAGGCCGAAATAGCTATGTTGATTTTCATAAATTATAGGACAAATGTAAAACAACTATCTCACAAAAATGCTCTGCACAAAACATTCTCAAATTGTTAATGGAAAAAATATGTTGTATCTTGCGCCTTGTTGATGATTGGGCTATAAAATGAAGATACTCATATACACAACTCACTCCCACTATTGCGGAAACGTGAGTTTAATGTCAGCCCCAAATCACAATATGTATGCCTTTGCGAACGGATATGACCTTATGAGGGAGATGTGTTCTTATGAGGAATCGCACACAAAAATGCCCAAGATGGAGGCGCTCCTTGATTGGTATGATGCAATTTTCATGTTAGGAGCAGACACTTTGATTACCAATTTCAGTAAGAGATTGGAGGAAATTTGTGCTATGGGAGATGATGTAATTGTTTGTAAAGAAGAAATACACCCAAGCATAAAAGTAAATTGCGGAGTGGTTATGCTTAACTCTACAGAAAAGACAAAGGAGTTTTGCAGAGAAATTGATAGAGAGCAGCCAACATGGGAATCACTCCCCCAAGTTTGGCAATCATATGTAAATAATAATCTTGACAGACTCCCTATAAAAGTAATGCCAGCAAAGGAATTTAATAGCATGGTACACCCAGTAAATTCATATTGGGAGGAGGGTGATTTTATTGCACATTTCTGCGGACACGGAGGAGGGCAACCAGGGACAAACCCATTGATGGAACAATTTGTTGAGAAGCACGGATTTTATTTTTGATAATCACTATGGATGTCCTTCAAAGACTAATCACCACCGTCCTCACATACCTGAACGCAGCAGGATACTACAAGAGTGCGGAAGAAATACAAAATGCCATCAACGTCACCCAGCTTGACCTCTACAAGAGGCTCAGAGGGAACATGGCACAATACGCTCCGGGCAGACCAATTGCTTCTGTGAATCAGGGTCAAACGGCTGTTTCTACGGATGCTCTGTGGGAGCTTTACCTTGTTATAGGAGCAGACCTCCCCACCGTACCCATCAACATGAGGGAGCAAAGTGTTGCCTTTGGGAAGAACATAGACCTTGTTCTTTCCCTTGAAGTGGAATACGCAACGGCTCCCAATCAGCTATACCCAGTGAACATTGTCCCGGACAATCAATATCTGATGCTGAAAAACAATCCTGTTGTGCCGCCCGTTGAGACAAGGCCAATAGGACGTATAGTGGATGACTTCTCGTTTGAGGTGGCTCCTGCTTCCTATTCAAAATGGAGGGGCAGGGTGCTTACACTCCCCACTCCTGTGGCATTTACATTTACGGAAAGCAATGGACCGCTCCCTATTATTAATGTCATTACGCCTATTGACTGGACGGCTGATAAGCTGGACAATCTGGTGTATGGAACAGTTGCCAATCTTGGCTTCAATCTTTCAAATGGTGTTCTTGTTCAGAGCGGAAACGCAATGAACGACAAGATTCTCTAATATGGACTATAACTACGTTGCCAATCAAATTGTCCTGATGTTCATGGCCGGAAGGCCAACAACAGAGGGCATAGATGTCCGGGAGGTGGAAGCATGGGTGAAGGAAGCCCATGCCAACATAGGCCGTCAGGAATACTTTGAGAACTACAAAGCCGAGAACCAGGCAAACGTAAACGGGCAATGGCTTGTAACATATCAGCTTCCCATTGTTCAAACTCCTGACATCACCGGCTACAAATATGTGGCTCTCACAGAGAATTACATTTCTCTCCCAAAGAACAGAGGGGTGGTGAGGGTGAGCGTGGCTGATTCCGACTACAAGGGAAAGAAGCAAATAGCATTCATTTCCTGGGACAACTACGAGAACATCCGGGGAGGCAGCACAATCAAGTTTGCCGGAGACTATTTCTACTCCGTGAACAACAAGAAGGTGTACATTCTGCCAGCCTGTAACAATCCCATAAAGATAAAGACATTGAACGTGACGCAGGCTGTGGCTAACGATGCCACGCTGAACGACAGCCATGTGATGCTGATTGTTAGTCAGGTGATGCCTTTGATGATGCAGAGGTTCGGAAGGAAAGTTGATATGATAACAGATGCCAATCCTAATCAGCAATAATTATGATGACAGATAGTGTAGATAGTATTGTAGGTCAGGTAATGGAGGAATTAGACCTCCCGGCAAACCTCCAGTTCCGCTTTATGGGATGGGCATTGGACTTTGTCCGTTCCATGCAAAAGGATGTCAAGACAATGATTCCTGACAGAACGAAGGACATCTTCTATGAGTTCGACACCTTTGGCTACAACACAGTGAAGCTGCCCAATGACTACTACGACTACAATGCCGTAGGAACTCAGGTGGGACATTACATTAAGGGACTGTCCATGAATAACCGCCTGACAACACACAAGAGGCAGCCGGAAATGTTCCCTCTGTTAAGCACGTACAATAACGCAAATGTTTGGTATTGGGGCGGCTTATACAGCTATGGAATGCTATGGAACGGCACAGGAAGTGGTGTACAGGCTTATGGCAATGGCAATGACTACGGGGATGTAATGATAGACACGGAGAACAAAGTGCTTATTACATCGCCTACGTTCCGTTACAGAAATGTTATGCTGACGTATTATACGAATTGCGTAACGCCCTCAGAGGAAACCATCATCCATCCCTGGTTCATTGAGGCTATGAAGTGGTTCTTGTATTACAAGTATTACTTTACGAAAGGGGATGCACGATGGCAGGCAAGTAAAATAGAATATGAAAATCTATATTTGTATGCCCTCCAAAGCAAGTATAGGATGAAGATTCCAACCATTATGAAAATTGTTGAACGCACAAGGGGCTATAGGAACATACTATAAATATGGCACAGGAAACAGCAGGAACCATTGGCATTCCCGTTCTCAAGAACGAAGTGCTTCCCTATTTGACGGATTACGCCAAGCGGCAGGAAAGGGCTCAGTTATATAAGCAGAAGGCAGAGCAGAGGGCAGCAGAGCTTGCCGCTAAGAAGGCTGCGGAGGATGCTAAGTTTGTTCCCGAATTTCAAGCAGGACTTGGTTCAGATATGTGGGAACACGTTGATAGGGCAAAGAACGAAGCTGACATCCAAAGGGGACTTGCGTTAGCAAAAGATCAATCAGTTCCAAGGCAGCAAGTGTCTACAGTTTCTAATGAAATAAATAGAGCGGTTTCCCAAAGGTCAAACATAAGCAAGCAATTAAAAGAAAGTACCCTTAAAACTGCCGAAGATTTACGTAAAAGAGGATGGCTATCTGGTCCCGAATATGCCTATCAATGGGCAAAGCAACAGCAAGACTATAAGAGTCCTGAAGAATTTTCTAAAGCCGTACGTTCTAATCCAGACCTAATTGACTTTGAAACCATTGGCAAGAAAGGAAAGGAATACAGAGTGGAGCAATATTCCTACAGAGGCCCAAAAGGAGAAACAAGGCAGATTGCCATAAGTCCTTTGTTTGAGTACAAAATGGAGAAAGACCCGGTTATAGGAGCGGAAGTTCCTGTTGTAACGGGCGTTAATGGCGTGGAGGCTCAAAAGTTGATTGAGAGCGACCAAGACATGAAAGAGGCTTTCCAAGTGTTTGTCAAGAACAAAGGAGAGAAATATAAAAACCAAACTTTTGTAGACCCTGGAACAGGAAGTCCTATAATGCTAAGGCCGGAAATTGCAGAGCAGAAGGCGGCAGAGGAGTTTATGGAGAACGCTTTTGGCAAGTACGGCAAAGTGAAATATGGGCAGTCTTTCCAGATGCCAAGAAAAGGGGGTGCAGGAGGAGGAGCCTCAGAACAGTTTACAATGAGTATTGCCACTCCTGCTGGTATGGGATCGCACGAATTTGAGGTTGAAAGTCTTTCTGGAAGTGGAGCTAACATAAAAGGTGTGCCTCAATCTCAGATTGGAGATGTTGGCGGCAAGGATGATACGGTATATCCTTATGAAAAAGAATATATACATCCTGCTAATAAAAAAGTAAGGCTACTTCAAAAATACAATAAAGACACTTTCCCGGATTATTTAGAAGAAACTCCTGATGGGCAGTATTTGTTAAAGGCGGGATTTAACTATGCAAATCCAACAAAACGCACATTATATTTTGCTGATGAAGATATTTATCTTGGAGGCGATAAAACCAGACCATATATAAGAAATGGCGTAAGGCAAAACTGGACAAGAATAAGGAAAGGCAGAGAAATTCCTCCTGCAACGGCTGAGAGGTTAATGGCTGAAGCAAAACAAGCGGGAAGAAAGTCTGGGGTGGTTAAGGAAATCGGATATGAAATTACTGCCAATATGTATACCGGGGAGGAAGGAGATGTTGCAAAGAGGCCAACAGTAAAAATGTTTATTCCAGAAGCAAATGCCGGAGAAATCAAAAAGCATATTGAGATGGAGCAGCAAAAGAAACGCAGAAAGCGTGGACCGGAAACAGTAGTAGATAGTTTTCAAGGCGGAGAAGTAGATTTAGGATATTAAAAGTTATGGCAGAAGTTAGAGATGACGAAGGAAGAGTAGACCTTTATAGAAAGCTACTAAACGATCCTGCTACAAGGACTGCTACTGCCAAGCTTTCTTATAAACAATGGGAGAGCAAACTGCTGAATGACGATAATGTCCTGCAAAAAGTTGGAGAATATGCCACGAAAAAGAACTGGGCATTAGATGCGGATGACTTCTTGTATAAATACGCTCCCGAAAAAGCAGCCCCTCCCACCCCCAAGCCACAGGCCGCTCCCAAGCAGGAATTTATGGAAGTTCCTGCTTTGGAAGAGCAAGAAGCATATGTTCCCGAACCGCAGCCTCTTGTAGGCAGCCCTGAATACAACAAGCAGTTGCAGAAGCAATACGGAGGAATGGCTCCCACATTAGGAGCGACATTCGGAGGCGTTCCTGCGGCATTTGAAACGAAAGAACAGAAGAAGCAAGAACAACTCAGCCCGGCTTTCAAGGCGCAGCAATTAGCTTTTGAAGATGTGCCTATTGCCGAAGAACAGAGGAGAGCGCAGAAGCAATTCGCCAAAGCAACAAAGCAGCAGCAGCAAGCGGCATTGAGAGGGGGAACGGGCTTTGAGTTGCAGCAAGAGAAGAGAAAAAAGGAAAGAGGGTATGGCGAATGGGGAGCCGATGTTGTTGGGTCATGGGCAGAGAGTGGGAAAAGGATAGCCAAAAACATTCTTTCTACTGTTGGGTATTTTGCTCAAACACAAGCAGCCACAGACCCAATGGCAAATTTGCCCTATGAAAAAAGGCAAGAAATGATGCAACAAGCTGGTCAGACAATGTATGACAATGCTACTGCTGCTCAAAATTCATTTCAAGATGAAATTTCCAAAAGAAACATTCAGACAAGTGTTCTTCAAGCTATAAATAAAGGCGAGTATAGTAGATTGCCTGAGTCAGTTCTTTATACTGTAGGGGATGCTGCTATGCAAATCATTCCATCAATTCTGACAATGGGTGGTAGCACCTATATGCAAACACTTCCACAAGTATATAAAGATGGCGTAGATGCAATAGCGAAAGAAAAAGGAATCTCTCCTGAGCAAGTAGTTGCAAGTGGGGATGATGCTTTTGTTGTTTCTCAAATAAATGCTGGGTTGCAATCCGCATTAGAATACATGGGAGCTGGGTTTATAAGCAAAAGTATTGCAAGCAGAGGAGCCTACAAGGCTATGAGGGATTATCTTTTGAAGCAAGGTGTAAATAGAAACCTTGCTCGTGGAGCATCTCTATTGGGGGTTGGGACAGGAGAGGCTCTTACAGAATATGGTCAGGAAGGAGTAGGTCAAATAGGTAAAACAGCCGCCAAATCGCCAACAGTAAAAGCATTTTTTGATAAACTGCCCAATGAACTATTTACTCCTGAAGCAAAAAATCAAAGAGCAGAAGCATTTGTTGGAGGACTTGTTGGTGGCTTAGGTCTTGCTGGAGGCGGTCAAGTTGTGCAGTCCGCTATGGACAGAACTTTGTTTGAGGCTCCTAAGATTGGCAAGGCTACCCAGCGACCTGATATGGATGTTGTCCAAACAGACAACAAAATCCAGGAGCGCAACAAGATTGCTCAGGCAATGGAGGAAGCCGTTAAGGCTAATCCCGAAGCCGAAGGACAAATCAGACAGCAATATCAGAAGCGCATAAACGAGGCTGCTCCTACAGATGAGGAAGTGCTGAGTGCCTATGATGGCCTTGCCGTTCTTCCCGAAACGGAAGAGAAGAACACGATTCGTGAGAACCTTGAAGCCTATATGGCTGAAAAGGGAATTCAACCAGAGCCAACAGGAATGGAGGCTGGACTTGGAGAGGGATTGAGAGTGACATCGCCCGTAATACAAACCGTCAATGCGGACTTTCCTCCCCCACAACCACCCACATCTGAAGAAGAGGTTGCCATAGAGGAAGCCCCTACCGAAGAAGAACTTTCCTTAGAAGACCAACTCATGGGGCTTGTGCCTCAAGAGGAAACCGCCCCGGCTCCTGCGGAGGAGACTGCACAAGGCCAAGCATTAACTAAAGAGCAAAGCAGAGTAAAAGACATTATAAATGATATATATTTTAATGTTCCCGGCGGTAGGAATGGTTCAATATTAGATGAAGGGTTTGGCAATGCTCCAGAGGCTTTGGAAAGAGCGAATCGAATTGGAGGCAATCAATACTCTGCTCATGGAATGGGCAAGACATCAGTAGGTTCGGCTTTTACTGATTTGTACAATTTGCTTACCAAAGGCATTGACCCATCAAGAGGAGCGGGGCGACTGTATACTGCTCCGCTATCTGGGGGCGAAAAAGGAGCTGGCGCAGGAGTAGGTACTGGTTCTGGCAATGCTTATATGGATGGTCCTTTTACACTTGTAGCCAATAAAGGAGTTGGAGCTATAACCGATGTATCTCAAATAGGCGGAATTATTGTTAATGATGGGATTGTGCAGGCAAGGCCGGAAATACTTGATGCATTAAGAGCCGCCTTCCCTAATATTGTATTTGAATCAACTTCCAATACAGACAAACTTGTTGAGCAGTTAAATCAAAAAGCCGAGCAACAAGTTTCCACCGAAGAAGAAATAGCTGAAGAGCCAACCCCTTTAAAAGATGGGGACTTTGTTATTGTCAATGGCGAGAAAGGGGTTGTCACTATTTCCCCTGGAGGGCAGATATCCGTTGAAACGGACACCAAGATTTATGATCTTGATGAAAGAGGTCTTGCCGGCATAGGCGGAAAACTTGTCACTCCAAAAGAGCAAACCCAAACCGAATATGAGGTGGAGGTTATTGATGATGACAATGCCGTTGTAAACGGAGAGCCATACAAAATCATCCGGGACGAGAAAGGAAACACTATTGCCTTGCAGGGTGAAACACGCACCATACGGACAGAACCCGTAATGGTGGATGTGGACATCAAGCGCAACAAGGCACAAGTTACAGAAACGCTGCAAGAGCAAGCCGAAGAGGTGGAAAGCCTTTCTCCGGATATGACTCTTGACAAACAGAAATTTGTTGACGACATCATCGGTCAGAACATGACAGAGGGGGTTGACAGAATCCTGTCGGAAGGCGTTACTGAAAAGACGGCAGAGAAAGACCTTCTTCAGTTTAAGTTGTTTGTTGAGGCAACTATTGCTGATTTAAGAGCAAGGCAAAAGGGCAATCCTTATGCCGATGCTATGATAGAACAACTTCAGGAAGCATTAAATACCGTATATTATGAATACTATTCTCAAGGAAGAAAAGCCGAAACAAGGGCTGCAAAAACTCAAAAGAAGACTGATAGGGGCACTAAAGGCAAGGAGCGAGTCAGTCCAAAGCCAGCCGAAGGAAAGCAGCCAGCAGCCCCTGTAAAGCCGACTCCTGCCGCTCCTAAAAAGGAAGCCGCCCCAAAGCCTGAGCCGAAGAAGGAAGCTCCTAAGCCTGAGCCGAAGAAAGAAACTCCTAAAGAGGAGAAGCCTGTTTCCGGCACGCCCCAAGAGGGAGACAAGGTTGAAATTGCTCCTCAAAGAGAGGGAGGCTCGCCAAGAAACATGGTGTTCAAGGATGGGGAGTGGAAGCAGAATGTCGGAGGGGACATTGTTAAAGTGGGACCTGCCGTACAGCAACAGGCTCAAGAGGCGTTTGGAGGAAAGGCTGAAGTGAAGCCTGCCGAAACAAAAGAGGAGAAGGTGACAACTCCTGAGTTCACCTCCTCCCAATCCTCCGAGGCCGCCACAGCCTTCGACAAGGCCAAGACGAGCAAGGGATTCGACAAGAAGTACGGCAAGGGAGCGTACAAGGCTCTCTCCGACATCACAAAGAACTTTGACGCAATAATGGACAAGGTGTCCGACAAGATAAAACAAGATTGTTTATAAAATGAAAGAATCACTATTAAAGGCAAGCGACAAGAAGCTGCTGAACGAGGCCGTAGGACACGAACTCTACGCCTCCAACTTTTACAAGTATGCCGCCTCTTGCTGTCAGAAGTACGGCTTGTTTGGCGCACAGAAGTTTTTTGAGAAAGAATCTGCTGACGAACTCACCCACTACTACAAACTCCGTGACTTCTTTAACGACAGAGGAGACGAGGCTGATATGCCACAAGTGGACGAGGTGGACTTCAAGGAAGGCATTGACTTAATGGGCATCCTTGAGGCAGCCTATGACCTTGAGAAAGACCTGGGCGAGTTCTATAACGACTTCTATTTCTCCACGAAGGATGCGACAGTACAAGTGCGGATACATAAGTTCGTGAAGATACAGACGAAAGCTGTAGGCGAATATGGCGACCTCATTGCCCGTCTCTCGCTCGTTTCAGAATGTCCCGGTGGACTCCTTATCTTTGACCAAGAATTAGGCAATAAATAGAAATGGCTAAACTCCCTTGCATTCCACAATCCCGAATCTTCACTCTGAAAGAAACGGGAGAGACAATGTCTTACGACCAAGTTCGTGAGTACCTTATGTCCAATCCAGACTTGTGGCTTGGCAAGGGAGAGCAAAAAGCGGAAGGCAAGAAAGCAGACCCATTGTCTTCCGTTGAGGCTACGGCTAAGGCATTGGAGGGGGTTAGTAAAAATCAATTGCCACTCGTAAGAGATGTGGCTTCAAATATTTTAAGAGAGTACGAGCAATCAAAAAATGAGATAGAGCGATTAAACAAAGAAAGAGATAGTTTAACCGATGCCGGCAAAGATGATATTGTAAAGAAGTCTGGGTATGTAAAATCTACTAAATACCCTAATTTTTATGAATTTAGCACTGGAGCATCAATAAGGAGAAAAACAAAACAAGAGATTGTTGATGACTATTATGATAAGAAAGTAAAAAAACTCAAAAAAGATGCTCCAAATCAAAAAGTTCTTGAATTGTATCAAAATCAAGATAGGGCATATTCAACACCTCAAAATATCTCCGAAGCCTACCACGCTGCCAAGAAGGATGGCTCAAACCCCGAACTCGTAAAGGCCGTTGAAGACCTACTTGGGGAGAAAGCGGAAGGCAAGAAAGCAGACCCCATTATTGAAGCCCTTGAGAAGGGGAAAATAAAAGGGGCGGCTGGTATGAACATTGCCGTATGGAACGCCACTATTGACACCATCAAAGCAGCTTACATTGCAGGCAAGGCTCTTGCCGAAGCCATCAACGAAGGCATTGCCTATTTGAAGAGCAAGGGCGAAGATGTGTCCAAATATCAGGATGCTCTTGATGACATCCGCAAAGCAGAGAAGCCGAGGGTGGCAACATTCTTTTCGGGAGCCGGGACAATGGAGGCGGCTCTTCCGGAGTCTGAGTCCGTAATGGCTGTTGAGTATAGCCCTACATATATGAAGGCTTACAACGATGCCTTCGGAACAAAGTACGAAGCAAGGGATGTAACGCAGATTAATCCCCAGGAGGTAAAAGCCGCTAACCCAGACATCTTCCACGCTTCTCCTGTTTGTAAGAACTTCTCAAAGGCGAAGAGTTTTAATATTGTTAGAAAGCAGGATATGGATTCTGCCGAATCCGTAGCAAGAGTTATTCGTGAAGCACAGCCTCCCGTAGTTACAATTGAGAATGTTCCAGACTATCAAAAGTATGCCCCATTCAATGTCATCATACAGGCTTTGAAAGATGCTGGGTATACATATGATGTTGGGGTGTATAATGCTGCCGATTATGGTGGTGTTCAAAACAGAAGAAGGCTTCTTGTCCGTGCTGTAAAAGATGGTAAACTTCCTGCGCTTCCCGAAAAGCAGAAGCCGGGCGACTGGTACAAGGCATTAAAAGACCTTATTGATGATGCGCCCGATACCAAGTTTGTTCCTAAAACTAATGAGGAGCATTGGGAAGTGGAGCGCATAAACAAGATGATAGCAGATGGAAGGCTTGATGCCTCTAAGCCCATCCTCACAATGGGTGCTTCTGCATTTAAAGACCAAGCTGCTGCGGCTAATTCCGGAGGCCCGTCTTACACGCTTCTTAGTTCATCAAATGCTGTCCCTCGCATCATTATGCCTGACGGCAGAATAAAAAGGGTGACACCCGAAATGATGAAGAGGCTTATGGACTTACCTCTTTCCTATCCCGTCCCTGCTGATGCCAAGGTGGCAAAAGAGGTGCTGGGTAATGGAATGGATGGTGCGTTCACCAAGGCTCTCATTGAGCCTCTCATCAAGCCTGTCAAGGAAGAGGATCGCGTAGAGAAGTTCCTTAAAAACCTCTATTGGAAAGAGGGTGGCCTTGGAATGAATGCCGGGCTGTGGAATGCCGCTGTTACAACAATGCTGAAGGCATATCATGCAGGGAAAACTGTTTACGAAGCCATTCAGGCAGGCATAGAGGAACTCACAAAAGAAGGGGAGAACATCAAAGACTATGAGGCCGTCATTGACAAGGCCACGGAGATGTTTAAAAAGGAGGCTCAGAAGGAAGGGAGAGAAATAGGAACGCCTCCAACAGCAGCCCAGCCACAGCAGAAGAAAGCCACAACACCTCCTTCCGTAACGCCTACTCCAACAACAACAGAAGGAGCAGAACTGCCGGAAACACCGGAAGGACAAGTTCCTAAGAAAGTGGTAGAGCGGCGGTACAAAGCGGACTCTCCCGAAATGCAAGAAGCACTTGAGGAGATAGGCTTATTCAGAACTCCGGGCAACATTAATGAAGCGCAAGCTGCTGCTAATGCACTTGTTAGAAAGGTGGGAGTAGATGCCGCTTTAGAGGTGGCTGACAAAGAAACCATAAATGGTTTATACAAGATAGGTATAGTAGCAGCAGCTCTTGACGACATTGAAGCAAGGAGAAACGCTACAAATGACTACGAAGAATATGTTCGTCTGACAAACGAGGCCGCAAGAGTTACTGTTAAACTCAGTTCATATGTGACAACAAGCGCACAAGAAATGAGGATGTATCAGGAGGTTCTCCGAAGCCAAACACTTCCATTTGAATACGAAGCAAGGAAAAAAGCCTTTGTTGAGCAGTTTGGACAGGAGGCTTTCACTAAAGAAGTTCAGGAAAGATTTGAAAGTCTTGACAAGCAATTGAAAGAGGCTCTTGCTAAAGTGAATGAACTTGAAGAGCAGAAAGCCGCCTGGGAGAGACAAAGTGTAATAGATAGCCTTGCAGAGCAAAAGCCTGAACCCCCTGCCTCACGGAAGTCTTTCTTTAAAGAAGCAGCCGCAAGGGTGAGGAAACTAATTGTTTCAAAGCCCGGCATATTCAGTGCAGCTACTCCGGCATCACTTGCCTGGGATGCCTCAATTGAGGCCGTTGCTGTTGCGCTTGAAGGACTCGGCACGCTTGAATTAGCCATTGGAAAAGGTCTTGATAAACTCCGGTCTACGGAATGGTATCGCAAACTTTCTCAAAGCAAGAAAGACGAAGCGGAAAAAGCATTTAAGGAATCTGTTGAGAAAGCCTACATCCCAGAAATTACTGTGGATGATAATGGGAAGGTGGTAATTCCGCAGGGTGCTTTAAAAGCATATGTGGAAGCCGGATATAGGGATGCGGAGGAAATCGTAGACAACATTTACAATAAACTTTCTCCGGATAATCCTAATCTGACTAAGCGTGATGTTAGGGATGCCATCTCCGGATACGGAAGAAAGTATAATCCTACGCCTAATCAGGTGCGGGATCAGATAAATGAAATCAAAGCAATAGGCAGACTGATATCTGCCATTGAGGACGCTGAGAATGGAATAGAGAAAGCCACCAACCCCAAAACAAAGAAGCAGATTTCAGATAGGCTACAGGCTCTTAAAGAGCAATACGAAGCAGCTTATATGAATTCCTTTGGAAGAAAGCCTACGCAACCATCTGAGGCCACAAGGTATGCCACCGTAAAGCGCAACATGGAGAAGGAGATTGAAAGGCTTCGTGCTATGAAACCACGCCCTGAGCGCAGACCTCCCGTAGATTACGATGCCCAGCTTGAGGCTTTAGCTACAGAGAAGTTCCGTTTGCAGGAAGAGTGGGATGCGGAGTTTGGCAAGCAGGAATGGAAGAGCAAAACTATGGCTGCGAAAGTTGGGGACATTGCCTATGGGCTTACTCAACTTCCAAAATCCTTAATGGCCGGAGGATTTGACCTTGGTATGCTTTTGATTCAAGGCTCTATGCTTTCTGTAGCTGATTTGTCAATTACAAAACAAGCAGCTAAGAATCTTGGCAAAGCTCTATGGAGCGAAAAGGAGTACCAAAAAGAAATAGCGAAAATAAGAAACAGCGAATTGTACAGAATAATTCGCAAGTCAAAACTTGACCTCACTATTCCTTTTGGACAAGCATTGATGGCAGAAGAAACGGGCATAGACACCCTTGCTGAATCTTTGTTCAATCTTTTAATAACGCCTCTAAAGTACATTCCAACGCACGGACCAAAAGCTTATGAGTTTGCCAAGAGGTTTAACTTTATAAGGGCATTAAATAGAGCGCAAACTGCTTATATGAATACACTAAGGGTAGGAAACTTCCTTGTGGATATGCAGAATATGCAGGAGAAAGGGATTACTTTTTATAATAATCCACAAGCATACAAAGAAGCTGCCGATGCCATAAACACAATGTCTGGAAGGGGCGGACTATATGGGGCTGAAAGAAGTAAAATTGTAATCAGAGGATTAAACATAATATTCTTTTCTCCAAAAAACTGGTCATCTATTCTTCGCCTATTTACTCCTGTGGGACTTTTAATAGAGTTAGGAACAAAAAGAGCAGGAGCAGAGCCATACAAAATGTCTGTTTCTCAGGCACGAATTGTCAAGACAATGGCAAGATATATTGCTGGGACATCTTTAGCCACGCTTGGTATATATGCTCTTACAGGAGGAGATGAGGATGATGAGGAGAAAAAGAAAGAACCAGGAAATGTTTCTGTAGACTTAAAAAATCCACAGAGCAGTGCCTTTGGAAAGATAAGGGTGGGGAATCAAATATTTGATCCTTGGGGAGGCAAGATGCAAATCATCACTCTTCAGGCAAGGCTTTTGATTCATGCTTTTGGTGGCTATGGTTATAAAGACCCCTTCACAGGAATTGAAAAGAAACTTCAGGATTCTTATTTTAAAACGCCCGGAGGTCTTGTTGGGGAGTATGTGAAAGGCAAGTTTGCTCCTTCAATGAGAGCTCCTTGGCAAATAGCAAATAGCATTCCTGTCCCCGGTAGACCCGGATGGTTTAGGCCGGTAGAAGGAGGCAAAGAGTTTTACATATTTGAGCCATTCCAAGAATCATATGAAAACCTCACCATACAGGCTCTTAAAGAAACATACGGCAATCAGCCTCTCACAGTAGCAGAAATAGCAACGCTGATGATTATTGCTGGTGGTGGTGTTACTACTCTAAATGATCAGGAAGACCTCACTACTGTCACTAAAATCAGAAACCTTCTTTCCCCTGGCGAAGATGAAATAAAGAAATTCAAGAAAGCCTTTGGAAGTTATCTCAAAGCCGGAGACTATGATATGGCTGAAAAGATATTTGACAGAGCCACCGGCACAACACCACTCTATCAAAATCTTCAGCTCCAGCAAGAGATGGGTAAGCCCACCGCAGAGGCAAAGAGACAATTAGACAGAAAGCGCAAACAGAGTGTTGCAGATTTGTTTGGAGGCATTCAGGAGGACAACCTTGTGCAGAAGTATAGCTTTGAGAAGAAATACCGAGATGAAATTATTGATGCCGTGTACAAGGACAAAACCCTCTCAACATATGGTATGTCCGAAAAGAAAGCGAAAATGTTTGAGCGGATCAATGCCCTCACTCCTGAAATGAAGGAAGACATTAAGCGGAACTATGATTTGCAATACGAGGAGCTGATGACAGTTGCCAAAGGCTTGGACAAGGTTGCCGAGAGGGCAGATGGATACTACGAAAAGAAGGCTAAAAGAACATCTTGGGTAAGGCAGTATCTAAGACTAACCGGAAAGGAGGAAAAGCAGTAACTTTGCAAGTATGATACACAGGATAGACAGGGTGAATCCCGATGTGGATGACAGGGTGATAAAGCCTAACGAGGCACGTATTGCCGTGAACCTCCGCTTCGGGGCTTCCACAGACGACACGAACCTCTCTGGGGGAACGCTTATTCTTGGCAACAAGAAGATAGATTCCTTTGTCCCTCCTGCCGGTGCGAACAAGGTGGTGGGCGTTTATGCCGACCTTGAATCTCGGAACGTATTCTTTGCTATGTATAATAGCGAAGGCAACCACGGCCTTTACAGAATTAATGGAGCAACGAATGTTGTTCAAACAATAGCCATAGGAAGTTGGCTGAACTTTCAGCCTGAAGATACTTATAACGTCTCCATTACAGGAATAGACGGAAAGTTATATTGGACTGATGGCATTAACTCACCAAGGGTAATAAACGTACAGAAGGGGATTGACACGATATTGCAAACTCCCAATACGGATGTCTATCCTGTAACGGTGGAGGATTGGTTCTATACGCAAATCAAGAGACCTCCTGGGCAGCCTCTTAGTGTGACTCCAATGCTTGAGGCTGACCTTGCAGCGGTAAGTTTAACAAAACAAAATAGAAGTGTTACCGATACTGGCTTCCAATATTCGTATTATTATGTTTATGATAATAACGAGGAAAGCCGCCTTGCTCCATATAGCAAAAACACTTTTGAAAATTTTAATGTATTACTATCCATCCCAGAGTCGGAGTTTAATACATATACATCCGTAACAAATTTAATCAAGGCTATTGTAATAGTTGTACGCAATGGAAATGATGGAGTATGGAAAGAAATAAGGTATCACAAAAACGATGGCCTTACACGAACTTTTACGTTCCAAAATATTCTTGCAAGTCAAAAGAATACCGTTGCATCTGATATTGTTGATGCCAGATTCGATAGCGTTCCTCTTATAAGCCAAACCAACGAAATAGCGCAAAACAAAATTAATCACGCCAATTATAGGCTTGATGAAATAGATGCTGATAATTTTTCTATCACGGCTCAAATAGTAAGAACTAAGGATACAGACATATACAATATCACTCAATATGAATATGCTAAAAAGTCTTTTGTCCCTTGGGGTAGATATAGTATAGGTGTTGAGTTTGTTGATAATTATGGAAGAACCATTCCGGTAACTAATGTAACGGAGGTAACTGCCCCCTGGTGGCTTGCAAAGGTAAACACGGGAGGTGTAGAGCAAGGGCCAAGTATTTTGCTTGGAGAGAGCAACACAAGAGCTGCGGTGACTCCATCAATTATTGACGATGTTCTATATAGAACCGTATGTGAATACAGTTTAAAAGGAGACATTCCAAATTGGGTTAGCAGAGTTAATATTGTCAGAAGTAAATGCAAGAACATAGTGCAGTTTAAGCAATCTATGGGGCGCATTTATATGTGGTATAAAAACCAAGAGGATGGCAATGAGTTTTTCCTTTGGGTCAATTATGGGTTAAATGAAATGATTTCAGGAAACCCACAAAATTATTGGCCTATGGATGAAATATATGATGGAGGCAACTCAAGCACAAAGTATACGTTTTTTGGATATGCAATTGAGTTTAATTCTTTTGAGCCAATAACGGCAGGAGACAATCAATATGTCTATCTTCCAATACAATATACTGGCGACCTTGTAAACCTAAATGGGCTGAACAATAATAATGAGGTCGATGTATTGGTTTCAAGATTTAAAGTTCACAATGTTGTTGGCAATATGATATTTATTAGGGCGGCAGACGGAGTGCTAACACATCCAAATATAAACCCAACAAACCCATACACAAGTCGTGACCATATTATAACGCCATATACAATTCCTGTAGCTTGCTTCCAAACATCTGTGACTATTTTTGGTCAAGCTTCTGATGTGAACAATTACATTCAACTTGAATACAATTTTGTCATAACAACAGAAGTGTCTGCTGATGAAGATGTTTTATATACAACACAAGATAGCTACACAGCAGATGAATACAGAACGGCCATTCAAAATAATGGAAGCCTAAATGGGTTCCTATATGGCGATGCTTACACTTGTCTTGCTTTAAAACAATCAAAAAGCACAAAAAACGCTATTAAGTTATTTAATCCAGGACAAGTAAATGGTCAGCCAATAATTATTGATGCCGAACAAAGGGTAAATGTTTTTGGGTGGTACGGGTTTTTTACAAGTATGAACCCTGTAGACATATATAGAGAACAGTGGAATCAAGATATTGGTCAGCAAAACACTACCAACTATAAAAAGAATGAAAGCAGATTACTCCCAAGCAACATTTGTTTCTCTGGCAACATCATTCAAGGCACTCAGGTAAATGGCCTCAACAAGTTTAACTCCCTTGACTTCCGGCAAGCCCCGGCAGAGAACGGCCCTATTACATCTCTTGTCACAACAAACGCAACACAGAGAGAGCCGGGAGTGCTTCTTGCCATAGGGACATTCGGTATCAGTTCTTTCTATTACGATGCCATACAGCTTACGAATGTTGATGGCTCAAACAACGTAACAACAACGGATGCCTACCTTGCCTCCCAAAGGCCGCTTGTGGGGCAATACGGAACGTCAAGGCCAATGAGTGTAACCAAGACACCGCTTGGCACTGTATATTGGTGGAGTGATGTAGTGAACGATTTGATACGTTATTCCAATGCCGGACTTGAAAGGCTTGGCAATACGTTCAGCTTTAGTAACTACCTCCGCAAGAAGTACAATGACAATCCTCTTCTGATAACGTGGTATGACCAGGTGACGGATGAGATAAACCTCTTGGGTAGATTCCAGAACACGGCTGTTTTCTCTGAGCGTTACAAGACATTTCAGGGAGAGAGGCAATATTGGAAGGCAGGGCCGACAGGGCCGCTCTATCCACAGAGAGCCATAGGGCTTCCCACAAAACAATATTGGTTTATAAATGGGGAGATATATGTGGCCGATGTGGAAGCCAACAGAGTGGAAACGCCTCCCAATTTCATCTTTGATGCCTTCAAGAATCCATCTGTTCAGGTGGTGACAAACGAGGCTCCTTCTGCTGTGAAGCGTTGGAATCAAGTTAAAGTGTTTGGGCATAGGCCGGTGGAGGTGAATCTCCGTGCGCCCATTGACAATGGAGGGGAATTAGTTTCTTCCATTCTTCCAGAATATTTCATCAACAGAAAGGGAGACTGGGAGGCTGCAATACGCAGGGCTGAAAATACCACAGGCGGACTACTTGCAGGGAAACTTATGGAAAGTAGGATAATATATTCTAACTTTGCGTTTAGTGCAGAAGGATTTGAAAAACTCAACTTCATTGAAGTAAAAAGCAACGTCTCAATAGTTCAATAATATGGCAGTAGAAAATTGGCAGATGCCGGCAATTGGAGCCGGAGCCGCTTTCCTCGGAAGCATCCCACAGATGGTGGAGGCAAGAAGGCTACGCAAAGAACGTGAGCGTCTTCTTAAAGAAGGTGCGCCAGGTCTTACGCCTATTGAACAAGAGCAAATGGCTGCTGCCCGTGCAAGGGCTGCTTCTGCTCTTGCTCCGGGGTATGCTCAGGAGATGGAGGGAATAGCCCAGCAGCAGGCTGATGTTCTTGCAGCCGGGAAGAGAGGAAGCCAAACAAGCAGCAACTTAATGAACCTTCTGTCACGCATGAACGCACAGGGACAAGCCGCAAGGCGTAATCTTGCTATGCGTGGAGCGCAGGCTCAGAGAGCAGCACAGAGCGAACTTGGCTCAATAGCTATGGGAGCAGATGCAAGAAGGCAGCAAAGAGTTCAGAACTGGGAAGCTAAGATGGCCGCTATGGATGCAGCAAGAAGGCAATACAATGCCGCTGCCGGAATGTCTCCTGTTCAAGGGGCTTTGGCCTTCATGCCGACAGAGGGGCTGAAGTTTACGAAAGGGAAAGAAAAACCCGATATGACAATTCCAAGCGAAGGTAGACCAATGACATTTGGTGAGAATCTTGAGTATCAGTCTCAATATAATCGGCCTTCTGCAACGGATAATGTTCCTCGCAACTTGCCTCTTGCTCCTTCAAATTTAAGAATGCCTTTAACAGGACTTGAAAGAGAACCGTCAATGATGGCCGCTCCTTACACGGGAGAAACCGAAAAGGAATATTTGATAAGAAATCCTTTAAGGAATACATCCATAAGGCCAAACTATATTCCTAATACATTGGGTATTGAAAGTCCAATTAGAACTCCATATTACAGATTCTAAATGTTCGCACCAGACCTATCCGTTCCGTTTGAGAAGAAGAAGTCCAAGGAGTTCGGGAAGGACTTTGCTACGGGCTTGGAGTCTTGGCACTTGATGCAGATAGAAAGTCCTAACTTCC